>JGI24158J21664_10004611_pt1 | contig 17787 bp, 11 predicted proteins | sample Ectturendosymbi3_FD_21664 | JGI IMG/M metagenome (IMG submission 21664)
TTTCGTTTCATGCAGGTCATGAAATGCCGTGTTCTGTCCTGTGAACCTAAAGCAGAACGGCTTTTGCTTTCTTTTTGCCTCAAACCGAAGTCAGTTGATGGCGAAACAAGAACTCTGTCGTTTTCTGGAGCCTCTTCATTTCGTGTAGGGCAGGTACGCTGATCTGTATTGCTTTGCCGACAGCTAAGTACTGATCATTAAGTTGCTGCTAAACCAGCTACGTACAAGTGAAGACATGTGAGTATCTGCAAAATCCAAAACAAGAGATTCAAGTTACCCCAGCGCGCTGTTCTGGACGTTCACGTGTTTAATTGGAATAATGATTTTTAATTCCAGCAACGTGATATTTCTGAGATTGTTTCTGTTTCTGAACGTTCATCAAACGAATTTTGAACCGAGGCGCTCTGCTTTAAACATTGCACCTTCTGCAATCATTTTATCGTTTTTACGTTTGTGTGTTCCTTTGCAGCATAACTTCAGTTAAGCAGCACTCCTTATACCCAGAAACTGTATTTGCAAACACGATGCAACAGAAGGCTGCATACATTCCTTCTCGCCTTCTGTGCAAGTTTTCTTACCAAAACAGCGTTGTATCATTTTTGCTGCAAATCAAAAAGTTTGACAAGCTACGGATAGTCTGCAAGTGCGTATGCGCAGCAGTGCGAAGCAATTTGCATCAATGGCGCAATGGACCTACCGTTTTCTGTTGTTTTACAATGGTTTACTAACTGAGTAAAAAGGATTTGCAACCCGCGGAGACGTGCTGCTTTTGAATGCATCGCGGCACGCAAAACGATTTTAGTGCAGTACGTTCGAACGATCCCAACCCATTTTGTTTCCATGCAGATTAGTGCCTTACTTTGCATTGAGGAACCGGCCAGAGTCCGATTTACTATATGTGACGTAATAATGCCCCTTGTGTTAGGATCGTAAAGCGAACAACATAAATGCACAAAGCTTTCAGTTGTTGAGCGCTACAAGGAAAACACAGGTGCCGATAAAATAGCAAGAATGGGCAGTTGGCACTAATTTATTTGCGTGTATTTTTAGCCTACTTATGAATTTCACGGTGAATTGTCGATCTAAGCCTATTACATTCTACCAAATCAACAAATGTATTGTACCAATGTCATTTTCTTCAATCTTGACAAAATGTCTTCGCAGGCCGTAGTTTGGAGACCCCTGCTTTACGGTATACCGTGGAACATAAGTCCATGCCACAATGAAGTTCTGCATGCGTTTTTGAAACTTATAACTAGTTTAGGCCGGATATCCTGGTGAAGATCTAGCACGTGCTAGGTGTGCATCATCCACCTACGCTGCTGGGCATTCGCTTTCACGCTTGTTATGGTATGTTGCACGAAAACTGTTAACGGAAATCTGAAAAGCGCAGCAGCTTTCCCTCCGTCATTTCAAATGTTCTAATCTTCGCAGATAGTGGATGTAGAAGCGCAGAGCAGGACCGAGGCGGGTTTCAAGGTGGCGGTCAGCGACAGTTCAATCTCACCAAAGCGACTCTTCGCCACTCTTCCAACGCAGCATCTTTCCGATTTCCGAACGGTCGCTGAAGCGCTCTCGGAATCGTTCGAGCCGAACACGCGTCTCAGCAAATGCGTCGTCCTGTCGCTCAAAGCGCCAGTTACTGGTGCGTCTGCGCTCTTTCCAAGTGGCTAATCGAGGCCTCCGCGTTATCTAGGAGGCCTTGGGCTAATGCTATCGTGGCACACTTCTTCGCTTTGTATTTGTGGTAGCCTAAGTTTCAGTCTCCATTTTATTGGCAAAAAATTGCTTGTTCGTGCGGCACGACACTGGTCAAACTTCTTTGCAGTGTCGATGAAGCCGAGTCTAGTGCAGTACGCTGTGAACCACGCTGGCTCTGATGACCAGCTGTGCTTCGGCGATTTGCATCCAAACCTCACTCTGCCAGGCTTTGTACGCTACGTTGCTGAATACGGAGTGTTCGTGGAAGTTCCCAATGGCCTCGTAGGTCTATGCCCAAAGTCGGTAAGATGACTGTTTGCTATGTGCTTTTGTTTACATTTTTTCTTTTTACCCTTACATTGCGCCGCTTCACGCAGAGCAGGAGGCATTTTGCTTCGTTTCAGCCTTCGTACGAAAATAGTGCGTTTGCTTCCACTTCCTCACATTTACTTTTCCTACTGCTTTGCCGAAAATGTTTTTGTCCGTCCGTAACACAGTATCGCGGCTGTTCGCCTGTCGCCCGTTTTCGCCGTGACGTCAGTGTCACTGGCAACGCAAGCTCCCGCGTCTTTGCTGGTACAGAACATCGAAACAATGAACGTTTTGTGCTCAGCTGAAATGTTTCAACGCCACCGTTTGGTTCGCAATTAAAATTACTGAGAACGGATTTCTGTAGCACATGTTGTGAAGCAATGAATAGCAAACTGTATCTTTGTGATGAGATGGAATGCATGCGGCTTTAACGCATTGCGTTTTTTATTTGATAAGCACTGTATGATTAATCTTAATGCATCTATCAGCAACTTTTTAAGTTTGGTAGAAGCACTGCGTAGAGAAGAAAAATCAAGGGCGGCTTAAAAGTTGGTAGATGTTTTGGTAAGTGATAATAATCCATCAGCAAGCATAATTTCTTATTCAGTTAGATGTTGACATCAAAACATTTTCAGTTTTCGACCATTTTCGCCTCCTTTCCTCTAACGGTTTGGCGGATTTTTTTTAAAGGGTGAAATTCCGGTCAAATATTTAGGTTAAATTGCCCTTGTATTGCTTCGTTAAACAAAAAGTTCTGTCTTTTCCTGGCTGGATAGGCGGGCAGGTTTAAGTATGAAAAAAACTTACCGAAATTAGTTTACTTTTAAGAAGTACCCCGTAATGTGAGTATCCACGCAGAAGGATAAATTGTGGCTGGAGATATAACATGACAACAGTTGCTTAACGCAGTAGATCAGGAGCCGACTGGAGTGCGCTTGAAATAGAGGCCTGACTCTTTCCATAGTAATAGAGGGTTTTACCAACAATCTCCTTTCGTGCATTTAGCGACACCGCGTCATTTAATGCGAGCTTCTATATCTGTGTCCATTGATATCTACCAAATCACAGGTTAAGGCAGTTGTTTCGTTTCAACGGACTTTGACGTAAATCACGTGATGGTTTTATTTCACGCAACGTCTTCTGCTTCGTCTAATGGGATTCACGTTTTTTTCCTCTTTCTCTACAAAACGGCTACGTTTTTTTGCGAGCGAACTCTAAAAGTATTATTAGCTTAAGTCTGAGCGTCTACTGCGGTTGTTCGGGTGACAATCAAAGGTGTGACGCAACGACATCGTCACCTCTCTACTGGTCGACTGGGCCGGGAAATATTTCTAATCTCAATTTTTTCGTTGTTTTGCCGCAATGTGTCATAGTGGTCCCCAGGGTTGGGAACTTCGTTTTTTTTGCGGTCAAAGTTTGAAAATTTTGTCGTTTTCAGAAGTTGTTTAGCCGCAAATATTGTGTTTGGCCTTTTTTGAGTATTTTTGAAAATTTCGCCGAATATTGGGCTAATTCGCATGTGGTACCACATTCCGGAAATTAAACACTCAGTATGTCTCTATGCGCACTCTGACAATCACCCTTCCCTTCCTTACAGTTGAAATTACCCAGTTTAACATTCCAACTCTGGATAATTGAAATAGTTAAAGACGCGAAGTGATCATTGTTATGTAATCAATCGATCGAACTACAAATCGGCTGTCTGGTTTGAAATCTGGTCAGCCAGGCAGGCAATATTAACGTGCTAAACTGTGTTATCAAAAATATTTGTTTATAAAAATAAATAACAAGCGCATTTGGCCTTAAAGCCCGAAGCTTTGGCCGTTTGTGAGAGTTTACCTGGCCACTGCGCTGATGAAGTATCTACCAACCCTGGTGGGCCCAACAAAAAAGTGCCAGTAAGACAGTTGAAGTAAGAAAGAAAGAAAAAGACAGTGGGTTGCAAGCTGAAAACGATCGGTAAGCGTTAGTCCAGAGCATTGCCTTCTGTATGTGTCCTGTTTTTAGGTCGATTGTTTGTTCGCGTGCCGCCAATGCATCACGCACGAGTTTCTCAAGTGGTTTGTCACTAAAGCTCTTTTATCGAAGATAGCCCCGTTTCCCTGATATGTACTGATAATGATGACATTGTGTCTGGATGTTTGGTGTCGTTGATTTCAACTTCTTTCCCGCCAACACATCCTGTGCTGTTCACATCGGCGCGAAAAGTCAAAACACTCAATACAACCAATGATTATCCCAATGTATAAGGTGACTAGCGCAAAGTGAGTTGGGTCAGAACGCAGAGGTCAGTTGCGAGATGCCGTATGTGGTGTCGCCCTTGGAGTTAACCTGTAGCAACTAATGTTCCTAGTTTTCGTTCGAATTTCTTTGCATTAATTTCCGCTGCTCAAAGTATTTTGTTTGTTGTCTTTCGGATTTCATAAATCTGCTGAAGAACTGATCAATGAGTCGTGCATAACGGCAGATCCAGGCAAAGCGTTGCTCTACGATTTCCTCCCAAACACCGTCAGGGTTTGTGTGGAAGGACTTTAAAAGTGACTTTTCCCCTATTCGTTTGATAGATAAATGTCCTCATTATTGGCTGATTATTACATGTAACCAATTTTCGACGTTTGTCACTACAACTTACACTTGTAATGTTATGCTAGGTTGAAGGTTTCAATGTTTGTTGCAGGCTATGACGGACCATTTTTTGCATGACATCAGTGGCCATTATTTCGTCGGGCAATCTGTGGTAGCTATGGTGACAAGTGTGGATCAAGAAAAAAAGCGGTAACAGTCTTTCTTTTCTTTATTGTTAATGCACAGTCAATGCCGTAAGATGGTCGTTGTTTGAACTAAAGAATCCTATTGTGTTGGGCATTGTTGTAAACATCTGACCTTTTTGTTATTTCAGTTTGGAAGGCATGCATTTACTCTCAAAAATCATGTGTCAAAACCGTAGCAGTAAATGTTTCGCTGCCTGTCATAAGGATGTTTATAATTTTGTACTTCACGTTGGGTTTTCTCTTGTGAGTGCGTGATGCACTTTAAAAATGTTTTGTAAATTTTGGATGCAGTGGTCCTTTAGCAAACCTGACACCTAGGCGTTTTATTGTGCAGTTTTGTCGTTACTTTGCGGCCATCAGAATGTATCTTGGAAAACAGTCCAAGCACAGGCAGATGCTACTGTCAAGAACTACTTTCCACAAGGACGCTGTTGAAAGGTAAGGTTTTGTTTGAATGTTTGGGTAAATTAGCGAAACGTGATCTATTTCATTTTAGCGTATGACTTGTTTGATTTCATTTTTTACGAAAGGTACGTTCAAAATGAAACCGCGATAACTTTCCTCATCTGCTCGCTTGTCCTTCGCTTCAAATCCTTCGCCTGCGATCTCGCGCTAAGGATGTGTAACATCTTCCACAAAACAGATTGTTTTCAACAGATCCAGCGCTTTTCATGGGTAAAGTTGTGAGCATCACGATGGTTGAAGGTGCAAATGGCAGTTACACCGTAGAAGGCTTGGACCTGTCAGATTATTCCGTGCAACTCTGCAGCGTGGAAGGTGGAGTAGATTTGCTCTGAAAATGTTTCGCTGTTAAGATCAGCCTTATGTCATAAAGTTCTGCATGCGCCGTTTGCAAATGGTTACTGTGCTTTTGATTTTGACTTATTTTGCTGACTATAGATGAGGGTTTTATCGAATTCTTGCTATGGCTTGCTATTTTGTCAAAGATACACAAAAAGAGTGGTAGTAAATCGTTTTTCCTACTGCTTCCAAAGAACTAGTACTGTCCAGTCGCGTCGGAAAATGTCTGTAAATTGCAGTGAATTCTGCCTTTAAACAATCAGGTGATTGCAGGTGGTGCAACGCTGAATGACAAAGCTGTTGTTCTTCACTTTGACAAAAAATCTGGCTTACTTCTGTGCAATGATGGAGCAATGGTGAAGTGCTACCAGTCGTCTGCGCACGAAACTGTAAGTGGTTTTCTGCCTGCTTTGTTGACATCTGTTGCGCTATGACCATTTTTAATCGTGTTCTGTGCATAGTTTACCTCAGAGTAACTGTATGGCGCCAAAACTATACGAGACGTTGATTAACACCCAACGTGTTAAACATACCTTTCCTTGTGACTCTCTGGTAGATGTGAAGTGAGGTCCTACTGAAGATTGGGCAAGTCAATGCAAGGTTTATAAAAATCTTGTTTGTTTTTTAAATAAAAAAATTTTTTTTTCAAATTGATTTTTTTATTCGAATCAGATTTTTTTATTTTTATGATATTTTTTTATTTAATGTGTAGGGGGTGGCCACCTAAACCTTGTAATTTTTAATTTTTAAGAATTTATTTTAATATAATTTTTGTGCTTCAAGAACAGCAACTAGAAACAGCTGAAGTTCCATTCAAACTTTCTTGGCTCTTATGCAACATCCCTTATTGCAAATCAGTTCATAACACCAGTATACAAAACGAAATATTTATCGAAATGACAGTACTTAAACCATCAGTTTAACGAATTCATTGACACTCATGGCATGTTGAAAAGCCTGTACGTAAATACATGCTTGACAGCTTTTTCGGTGCCAAGTCGATCGTCGTTCTTAGAATGGATGCTAATTAAATGTGTCTGAGAAATAAAACAAAACTTTAAAACTTCTTTTTTTACTTGTTTTTTATATTTTTATTGCTTGATTTAAATAAATCGACCCTGACTCGGTGACGGTGACCTTTAACCTTTGGCGGGATACCCATTGGATTTTCTCAAAGCGAACGTCCTCCTTCGTGGGGGTTCTGTCACATACACAAACGCCTCGTACTGCGATTCTTTCGATGTGGGTTACTATTTCAAATTCTGAAGTCGATTCGTAAGCATATACGGATGGTCGTGAAGTTATCCGGTGTACCTGTGACATCTGGTTAAACATAACCGACCGGTCAAGATAAACAGCGCACTCACCATGACGTTGTCACAACAAGTGTAGCTACGTGGCAATGTGATAAGGAGTAATACGTACCTCTTAACAGAATCTCTTTGCTACTTCGTCAAGGTCAACCCCGGTCAGTCTCGTCATTGTCACGTTCTATACATGAATGAGGACGTTGCTATTGGTTACTGCAAAGTCGATCATCGGATCATGTGCCTGTCAGTGAAGCATCACTGGAACGAGTCGTCCGCTTCAACCCTTCGTTTGTTCAAAACCGGCGAGACCGTTCAAGTTCGCGTTTCCGGGATGTGAGTGCGTTGTTACTGGATGTTGTGCTTGCTTCTGACACGAGTTGTCATTGGTTCTATCGTTCCTCGGATATTTACCGCTGAAAGCCTTTAGGTTTAGCATAAAGTGCAGTGCTTCAGGTCGGTTGTTTTAGTAACGGGACTAAAAATTTTTCCGCCATCAGTTCCTATGCATGTGATTGAAATTTTCGGATTCGATCATCTGGCACAGGTGCTTCACGATTAAGTGATAGTGCGCGATTCATGGAATGTCAGGAACTTTGTTATGTTAATTGACTGTGTTGGAACAGCAAAACCTTTCTGCGTCTTTAGCACAGCTGTGGTAAACTTTGGAATCTTATTAGACGCCTTTGAAAATTTTTGTAAGTTCACAAATTAGAAATGCGTTTGCAGCCAACGGTTCCATTGATACACAGAAATGATTTCTGCATTAAAAAGTTATCTGGACCGTGAAGAACCCTATTAAGCACGGCGCTCACTGAGCTGAAGCGGCAGCATGCTTGGCCTTTGATTTTTCAAGCGTTCTTGATGACGGTCATTAGTGTTGCCGCAAACAACCGGGGTTCGCGGAATTCTTGCAGGAACGACGAAGGTGTTCTGTTCGGCGATCTGAAGTTGAAAGCCGGCGTTGGCAAACGCGTCCGTCAAGATTCTGAACTGTCCGACTCTGTTACATTGGACGTATCGCAACTGTACAAGGGTTTGCGAATTGGTCAGAAGGTGAGTCGCCGTCTGTTTGTGGCTAAGTTCCTTCTGGCTTGTGTTGATCAGTGCACGTGATGTTGCAAAATTTTTGAGGAAGTGGGGACCGCAAAGCAGCTGTGTGCCCCATTACACTCACTTGTACCCACAAGCATTGTGTTGGGATGAAATGGGTGAGCCGCTGTGAAAGAAGCTGGTGAAGGTAACTTAGAGTTTTTTTTGATTGGCAGGTGGAAGGAACAGTGAAATCGATTCGAGCAACTTGCGCTTTGATCGCTTTGAACTCTCTTCCTCGTGTTGCCGGGCGAACTCTAGTGGGCAGACTGCACGTCTCTGAAATTGAGGAAAGTCCTGAAGACGGTGCTACTCCATTATCCAAGTATGTCGAAGCGTGTTTGCTGACAAACGAGAATCGTTGCAAAAGTCCCGAATGTGCGTTTCAGCATGGTCTGTTCGTTTCTCTGAATACATGCACGCAAAAAATAAAAGTCAAGGTGACAGTTAAAATATGAATCAGCATGACCAAACATTTCATCAAGCGATGTCAAGTGACCTCCTCAACGAATGTTACCTTATTGGGTATTGTGGCCAATTCGCAGGCTTTAAATCAGTGTTTCCCAAAGTAGGTGGGCGATGTAAAGATTTTGGGGCGGTGAAGCAAAAGGAAGGCGTTTATTACTGTTTTTTGATATTAAGACCACTCCATACTCTCTACCTGTGCTTCACATAGCAGATCGGTCAGACTTCAACTTCGGTGCGGCATTTATGACGCCACAGCTCCCCCGCGCTGGGAAAGCAAATCCGTAGGTTTGTTGTGCGTCATTATATTGGAGGCATTTATTACTGTGATTTTGATGTTAAGCCATACACGCGGGACACAAGTCCAGATCAGAAGCAGTTGACGATAGCTGCTCGGATTTTTGTGACTGAAACTGCGACACTTCAAGACAAGAACTGCCAGAGCAGAGTCAGTAGACAACTAGGAAACATGGCAAAAGCTCCTCTCAGGTTTTTTGCACTGCACATGCATGTAAATTTTGCAATGTTCAGAATTAAAAAATGTACTAACAATGTGACAGAGTGGTAGTCCATTAATGTAAGGACACAAAGGTTTGAGCCGAAACTGACCCTCCCCGTTGCCAAAATGATGTGGAGATCAGTAGCGGGCTTACCATCAAGCACACTAAACACATACTTAGGACACGCTGTTTTCTGCTTAATTTCGAACCGATAACCTCTTGGCGACGCGGTCTGACTAACTGCACAGGGCACCACGAAATTTAGAGGAGTGTGAAAATGAGTTGAAGCAAATGAAGATATGTAATGAAATTGGTATGTGCCAGTGAAAATTGAAAATAAAATAATTTACTAAATTAAATTTTATTTGCGAAATATATCTTAATGCTTAATCGTATTTTCAATTCAAAGCATGCAAAAACTGTGTGGTCGCGTGATAAACCGTACATGAGGGGGGAGGGGCGCTAGGAACCCCACCTTGAGGCAGGGGGCGCCAAACAGGGAAAGTTCAGGAAACTCTGCTTTAAATCCTAATAACTGCGTCGAAGTTAAAAAAGCGTAGCCGTGATATTCTTTTGGAAATGTAGATCCCGAGTTTTCGAGGACTTCTCAACCACAGGGAAATCCTCAAACGTTGTTAAGTCTCATCTCATATTACAATGCTTAAATTTTTTGAGGATAGATCGAGAAGTCTTTCCAAGTGTGCTTAATTTTTTCACGTCTTTTAACAGCTTTTTCTTAAAATTTGGGGCTTTAAAAACAGTAAATTATGAAAGCGCGGTATGTATTCGTAAAAAACGAAACAGCCCGTTTTTTCGTACCATTTACGGGTTGGGCGCAAAGTTGTCCACAGATCTAAGACGAAATATCGCGACCATTCACGAGATGTGTTGAGCCTCATCTTGGCGGGAACAAATGAGCTAAGGCACTACTAGCGTTGGCGATTGTTCGGTTTGTTTGGCTGGCTGATGTGTGTTTGATACTCGTGTCTTTCAGACTCAAGGTCGGCAGCGACGTGTCTTGCTACGTGATCGGCTGCCGAGATGTTAAAACTGAGAAGTTTCTTGAAATTACCCATCGCAAAGGCACTAGAGGCGTACCAGAGCTGAGTCTTTTCCGCTCCTCTGCCTCTGACGTCTGCGAAACCGCGATTAAGGACAGATACCCGGTTGCAAGTGAAGTCACAGCGTTTGTGAGAAAAGTAATAAGAATGCTGAAATTTATTCATAGTGTTTTACATGTTTAGATGCTTTTTGCATTTTATATTTTCTTTATTTTTTGATATAGTCCATTGTTGCATGTAGATGCTTTGTTACATCTGCATTCCGCCCCTTGCGTTTCGTTTGTAGTTGTTGACATACTTGCTGCCTCAGCTTGTTCGCTCGTTTATTAGTATTGTTCGAAAGCGCGTCTTATTGCAGGAATAATGGAAATGCATTAAACATCTTGGACACCTGTTGCGTTAAAGCGAAATTTCACGCGATTGATTGTCGGTGTTAAGACAGCGATATCTCCACCGAGCAGGCAACATCTTGTCTTTTTCTGAGCCTGTTTGAGTTGATTGAGTCATAACTGTGTCTCACCATAACCCGCTGTTTCATGCGCTTTTACAAACCGTCTATTTTGTGTCTTGCTCTCTGGCTGGACAACTCGTAATTTTCAGCTTTTCCAGATCAGATTAGAATCAAAATTAGAGCTACTCAGTTTTCCGAAATTAGGTTAGAATTACCGAATTCGCGAAAACTAGAACTTAAACTAAACTCTGAATTAGAATTGCAAAAAACAAGTTCAATTCGTACCAAAACGGAATTTATTCGCATAAATACGAGAATGGCAAAGATTCGTGCGCAGAAATCGATTCGGCGCGTTTCGTAATGTACAATACGGCTGAAAATTCATGCCAACCGATCCGATGGTACTGTCATATGTTGGCAGTTCGTATTAGCTACTGTTCATCACAATGCCATACTGTATGGCTGGCTTCGGTGATTGCTGCAGCAACTTTCATCTTGTCGTTGCGCGAGATACATTCTTGTATCACTTGCTGAAAAACGCTGTTGGGCAAAGTAGCATTTACGGTGAAGCGGGCAATAAGAAGTAAAATTCGAAAAGCGGGAAATAAGAAGTAAAATTCGAGCTTAGAAGCTTTTCACAAATAAGAATCACTGGCATTTGGCTTCAGATTCATCTCATTAGACCACTGCAATTATCTTGTTGTTCAAGTGTGCCGCAATTGACCAACTTCCGTGTTGTGCAGTATGATAAGAAATTCAAGTCCTTGCGAATGGAGGTCGACCCGTCATTTCATGGCATCTTGCCGCGCCTTCTTGTTTCCGACGATCCGACCGTTGTGAAAAAATGCGAAGGGAAGTTTCGCCCTGGTAGAGCTTTGCAATGCGTGGTAGTGCGCAACGACGGGAAGAATGTGGTGCTGAGCAGAAAAGGTGAGCGCCCTGTTACTTTAGCAACTTGCCTTTTTTGTGTTTTTCGTTATCACCGCTTTTCTACGCGGCCTTAGTTATTTCATTTGCAGCTGAGAAAAGCAATTGATGTTAATGTTGTCGACCTGTTGATTGTGCAACGGCGTGACGCGGACACGCATGCGCGGGCAAAGCGTCCACTGCCTCTGTGCTCACGCAGGCGAACTTTTGAAATTGTTTTCAAGGCGCTCTGGTCGACGCTAAAACCTGCGCAGACGTAACGCGAATCCAGCGAGGCTGTGTGACCAACGGCGAGATAAGGAAAGTGGTTTCGGACGGCCTTCTGCTTCACACTGAACTCGAAACTCAAGGGAAGGTTTTTATCACTGACATCGGCGACGAGTTCGTCGAGGAACCAACAAAGAGCTTTTTTGTCGGAGAGTTCGTCAGGTAAGTTCCCGCGGAATCGATGTTGATGCCAAGTGTCGCTTTCTGGCTCGTGTGTGGGTGTTGCGTCAAACTTGACCGGCTTTGGTGACGCGAGCAATTTTGTGATTATGTTCAGATGTTGCGTCCTCGACAGCTCAGACCACGAGCGCTTGATATTATCAATGAGAAAATCCGCGATCAGCGAAGAGGCTTCGGAACCAGTGGATCCTGATGTTCGCGACGCATCAATGCTGAAAGAAAATCGCCTCCTGCGCGGTTTCGTCAAATCGACCTCTTCGGTACGAAATGTCTACGATGCGTTTGTAACGGTTGACTTTTCTGTTAATTTCTGCGTATTTTCAGTTTGGACAGTTCATAAGCAAGTAGTGCGCATGTTGGACTGAAAACCAAACATGATTTTTTTAAACAACAGTTGTCAAGGTCTGATACCGGTGTTGATTCCTGTAATTCAGTAGAATGGTGATGGTATTAGCAGGTTTTTTTTAAGGAAAAATGTTAGGTACCCGGTATGGACCTGTAGGGACCCGATTTTCTCTGATTCTGGGGACCCAATGATAACTTTCTCTGATTCTAAGGACCCGAATAAAACAGCTTAAAAAAACTCTGGTGTTAGTTTATCAAAAATATCTGAGTGTAATTGTTTGTTGTCGAAAACTCAAACAAGTGCACCAACTCACTTATTCCGCAGTGCATTTACCAATTTTTTCAAATTAGGAACTTAGACTTTTCTAGTTACGTAATCGTTATGTCATTCTGTCAAAATGTGGTAACGCAGGGCAGTTAAAGGCAGCGTTTCCGTCATGCTTAATCCACCGGCAATTTTCTCCGTAAACGTCGCCATTAAAACACAGAATTGCCACGCTGTGTTCGGGCGTGACCGAAAGCGCCTTGGTCTGCGTTTCATTCTTCGAATACTTCTTACTATTTTGCAGACGGGAATCTTTGTTACTTTATCGCGGCGTTTTCACGGCCGGGTGACATTTGAGCGGGCAACGAAATTCTTTCTTCGTAATCAAAAGAAAATATCTGAGATCTTTTATCCCGGAAAGCTGCTGGTTTCTTGCGTGAAAAGGTGAGTCCTGTGGCAGAACGTGACCCGGTGCGTCGCCACCCGCATCGCCGCCGCGTTTATCTACGCGACTTTTTATGATTTGCGACTTAAATCGGATACAGCAAGGTCGCTACTGAACCCGTGGTATCTGTGTTTCAACAGCAAGATGCTATGAACAAACGACGACAGTAAATGTGGATAAATAAGAGTAACCCGACTCTGTGCGTTTTACCAGTGCGGCGCCACTCGTTGTTGCGTAGCAGCAGAGGTCACGTGTCATTAATCCGGTCCTATTGTTCAATTAGCTTCTCGCCACAAGATGGCAGGATCGAACTCTCTTTGTTGGAAGAAGACACTGGTAAAGAAGACGTCATCCCTGAATCGTTGAAATTATCGCTGAGGAGCGCAAGGAAGAGAAAATCAACTCAAGACAAGTCTGACAATGAACTAGAAAAGAAGTAAGCGTTTCAGTAAAGGGGTGGTGAAACTTTTTGACCCGAGGGCGGAATTTGCGACTGCCTGACCATTGGAGGGCCGGATACAGTGCAATTCACGTAATCTATGCAAAAATAGGTTGTTGAAATGTATTGCAGTACAATAACAACAAATTCACACCATTTTATTAACACTTTCTAGCGCTGCTTGCAGCTAAGTGCTTCTGCGGCAGAGAAGCCAAAAAGAGACAGGCAGCAACCAGGTAGTTTGGCCATCCCTGCAATAAACAGTTTTATTTTTCGTGTGCATGCACGCGTTGCTGTCGTCCTTCCCCGATGATGTCTTTCGGTGTTGCTATAAGTGTGTGTTTGGCTGTATCATTATTTAACAATTTGGATTTTTGTTTTTACTGTCGTGGTGTTAACGTTGGATTGAATTGCAAAACGTAATAACTGCTGTTTTTTCTCGCGTTACGGTCGTTTTTTTCTGACAATTTCTTTCCACTCATGGTCAGAACTTGCAAACAGCAACAACTNAGGCTTTTCATCGGCCGACAACCCCGTCCTAACGTTGCTAGCTGACTCTGAACTTCACGCATTTTTTGCAGAAAGCGCAAAAAGATGACGAATATCAAAACGTCATCAAAAGCCAGCGTCGAAGCGATGATCACCAAGACTTCTGTGACACCATCACATGCAAAGGTCAGTTTTGCGCCCTCGTGTGTTTCTTTTTCCGACTTAACGCGCTTTCAACTTTGTAAGTGCGCTGAGCAGGACCGTCTAACAACGCACGGTTCTTTTACCCTGAATGCAGTTGGTGCGCTCGCTGCTCAAGCAGCGAGTTCGCTGCACCTTGTGGATGCGAACGACCAGCCGTATAAATATAGTTCGTTTCAAATATAGCTCATTAGCGGGTGTTAGGAACTATTGCGTGCAAACTTATGATTGCCGATATGCCGGGCAAGTTCCTATTTTTGGTTTGATTGTTCCGTAATCTAAATCCAAGACTGTTGGTTAATTCTTAAATGCAGATATGACAGGCAGTCTAATCAGTCGGGCACCGTATGCCCGCACAGTTTCCCGCTGAACGGAGGTCCCGGATGTTATCGCAGTCGAAGACAATGCGCCAAACTTTGACGCTACGAAGACAGTTTAAAAGTGTCATTTCCTGTTATGCGATATAACATTTCTGCGACTCTGCTCCTACGCCCGGTCGTCGCTCTGTCAGGTGATTGCAGTTTTAGTCAGTTGTCGGCGCTCTACGATTTCGAAATGCCAAATGCCCCNATTCTGGCGCCCCCTAAACGTCTTGTGCCGTCTTCGTCTCTTAACAATCACTCGGCGCGAGCTGCGTTCCGCGAAGCTGCCGGCGTACTCACGTGCGGTTACGATGACGCGTGCAGCCGTCCCAGCACCCAGACTACATGACGTGATGTGCTTGGCTGGCAATCCAGACATTTTTCACAGTACAGACAGACGCGCCTACAGCAGAATCATTGGTACATGCAATCATGGAACTGCCTGCTACAGTTTCTTGCCAAACAATGAGCTCGGAAAATATCTGCTGACAAGCCTTCCCGCCAATGTCCCTCGTGAGTTCTGGGGCCGGTTTCAAGGAAGCACTGCCGCAGTGTTTGTCAGTAGCTGCGCTGTGGTTGGATCTGATCGTCCTTCCGGTGGTGACTTCGAAACCCGTTCTGTTCGAGAATCAGCATGCGTCGCCTACGCTTTGTTCTTTTCCGTGCATGCACAAAATTACTTAGAGGAACATTGCTCACCATTCGTTAGGACAGACTTCTTCAGCCACAGACCGTCTGTTCACTGCGCTCGTCTTTCCCCGAGGCCATCGTGATAGACACTTTAGTTGACCTTGTTTTCCCCTCGACATAAAGCACCGTTGTTAAGCGACCCACAGCACTATATTTCGGACAACGTCAACCCTGCCGGCCCGAAAAACTTATGGTGGCCTCCTCTATCTGCCTAATTGCCTTCAGATTAAATGGTAAGAAAGCAGGAGCAGTGTACTTATTTGGTACTATTTAAAAATCACTCTCTGATGGCGGATTGCATTTGATGAACAACGACAGTTTGTTGCGGACGTCATAGATGGCCAAAATACTTGCCTGCAAGTTTCAATTCGATCGAATTTTTGTGTTCAATGTAGTAATGAGGAAAACCAGGGACCGCGCCTGTTTAAAGTTTGAAATAGCAACACTTGAAAAATGTGAAAGGTTTGAAAATAGCTTTTCTTTCAAATGTATTTTAAGTTGGTTCAAACTTCAACCGGCACAGTGTTGTTGCCTTGCGTGCATTTGTAGAAGTCCACGTACCTAGAACAGCATATGTAAAATTGACGTTTGCTGTGGTATGGCTGGGTTCGTGGATCTGCAGTTTCTGCATTCCAGGCAGTTTATTGCTTTTTCAAACTGCAACTTAATTATTAGTTCGGCGCAGTTGCCGTCATTAGCAGGAAATGGGGAGTAGAGATTTTAATTCGTTGTGAAAAAAATACAGCTAGCTTTGCAATATTTCAACTTAGTTTGATTTGCGAAGGTTCTAGTACTATCGTCAGTTTATAAGACATGCTTGTTATTAGGAAATACACATTACTGTCCGGTAGGATGATTATTTTCAAGGTTAGAGTGTTTTCATTTGATTGAGCAACTATTTCCAACCAACGTTCTCCGTTTTTTGGCACTTACAGGTCGTGAGCCATTAACTGTGATTTCGCAATATGCGTAACAAAAAATAAATGTATGGGTATTATTTTTGTTGGATTTTGACCGACATTATTTTGGTCGATGGTCCATCGTATCAGGAAAACCAGTTTTTCGTAATAAGAATACTTCTCAAGTTGCCCCTGAAATATAAGATTCCAATTCGAGGAAATATGTAATCTCCGTATTAATGCTGCTCCTGCGACAATTTCCAGCCAGTGCTGCTTTTAGCCTCAAAGGTCTTACGCTTCATATTCTAAATTGAAATCATATGACGTGAGAAAAAGTTTTTTTCTCAGCCTCGTTACACCATTTCGCTCGCTTGCTCGGAGTAGTCGTTTAAATCAACCCAGACGTTTTGTTCGACTGATGGAAATCGATTTACGTGGATGCACGATNACTCTAAACTTTCTGTCCCATGACCAAGTGTCTTGTTCTCTTTTGTATTTTTATGGAAGCGAAAACGTTGGATTCTGTGCATCATACATTTTGTACNNGTGTAAAGCTTTCCAGTCTTAGTGAAACGTTTGAGGTTGGTGGAGCTCGATTTCGAGCATTTAGGCAAATTAGCTGTAGTCACCTTCTTCAATGAAAACTTGGCAATCTCTTTTTGCTGACACGCAGAGCTTTCCGCAGACATATGTATGGCTCTACGGGATCGTTCAATCAGCTCTGCTATGTGATCGACCGCAGTCAGAACCGGTTTTAGGGTAATTTCCATGCTTCATTTTTTGCAGCCTAGCGGATCACTTGGTAGGATATACGTCATGGCATGGTTATAAATTATGTGGTCGAAACAAGACCCGGTGTCTTCATCAAGCAAATTCCATTGTTGCGTCGCAGATTAGCCAATCAGTGTCAAGCGCGCGGAAATTAGTTGGTAGATTGATTTCCAAAGCTTTGGCCAATTGTGCGTTTTCTCACGCGCATATTACCCCGTCGAAGTTCAGTTTCTTAGAAGTACATCCGTTATTGCTTGTTTACGACAGCTGCACCTGAGCGTTGTTAACGGGTTGGCACTAAGGCCTCAAAACTCAGCCTTATATATCGATTAAGGCGAGTAGCCGCTGGGCACAGCGCATTTGTTCACTGCTTCCACGTTGTCGTGTGTTTGAGCTGATTTTATTCACCGCATGTCATTACCCAGATCAGAACAAGCGCATCCGATGCTAGCAACAACCTGGACCCTGGCTTCGATTGGTCGGATGACGCTCCATCTGTGCCTGCGCATGACGACGACGACGACGACAGTGGAATCGAGGACATCAAATCGGTAATTGCTACGTCACGAATAAAATCGAAATAATAAATGGAACCTAGCAACAAACGCCGGAGTGTTTATTTGGAAGTTGTGTGACTTAAAGAAATTGCAACGTAAGTTGAGTGTTGATAACATCGAGATAACCCTGAACCGTGGATTTCATGGCCTCCTCTACGTTTCACCCCCGTTCTGAACTGATTTTCTGTACGTTTGTGAAGTGGAGAACGTTCGCGAAATATTGACTAAGTTCAAGTTGCGTGAGGTTGTTTGACAATTCTTGCAAATTTGTGGATGCTGCTTTGATTTTCATCAGTAACGATCTAGATTTAATGATTGTAGTTTCATATAAATATGTTTCAAAATTGTTTCGTGGTCGATATTTTAATTCCGTCACCAATTTAAGCAATATACTCGTCATACCTTACGTCAGGACGCTCGCGAAGCCAAAAAGCGTCAGAGCGAAAAGGAACGAGAGAACGAAGAGCTGCTAATTCAGACAAAAGAAAA
>JGI24158J21664_10004612_pt1 | contig 17785 bp, 7 predicted proteins | sample Ectturendosymbi3_FD_21664 | JGI IMG/M metagenome (IMG submission 21664)
GAGTTCATTCGCAACGAATCACTCTTGCAAGGAATTTTGAACGGAGTGTCTTCGATTTGTTCCACCCCGTGTCAACACCATCAAAGGAAGAAAATTTTAGCAAATGTATTAATGTCATTTGAAATTGACAAGTTTTTTAATAGCAGACGTGGTGGCGCCTATTTAATAGGCGAAATGTATTGACTTTCAAAACAATATAGATTAGCTAGTTCGTTAGAGAAAGGGCCTGCTCCCTTTTAGGAGGCTCTACATACAGTATTTCTCATGTTGTACACCACGATATTGCAAATTTACAGGAGTTTGAAAGTTGGAAAGCACCCACTGCAAAACAAATACGAATGATCAGAATTTACCAGTACGTGTGCTTTTAGAAAATAGTTGTAATACACTCGCTTTGTACTCGCTGTTAAAAGCGTCATTGCGAGCTCTCATCTCCGCTTATTGTTTATGAGTTACTCCTTACTCGGATATTTTCTTAACGAATGCTACTGCGATGGCAAGTAATGTAGCTTCAGGAAGCACGTGCTTTATCGTCAAAACGTCCGCTTCAATTACATTAATTAACTCACCCATGGTGTTCCTTTGCAAGCGGAGCTGCTTCTTTACCTTTAATATATCCTCCTATGCTTTCAATTATGCTTATATAATTACCTAACTAAAGCTAAGAAACGTATGCTGATTAATTAAAAAGATAAATTTTACTTAATTTGGTTTTAAATACCTTTAAAATTTAGTATACTTTTAGTTCATCATAATCTTAAATATTTTTAAGTTACACCATTAACAATTTCAATAATACTGATAAAATCAACAGTTTCACTTGAAATAATGATATTCAAAGAGCTACGCCTCATAAATTGAAACGTGCCCCATGTGATCTTCATAAAAAAGTGAAGGAAACGAATTAGTTTGTATACTTTGAAAGCATTTATATACGTGTTTGGTCTACTCACGTTCATGGAATCATTACTCGAATGGCAAAATATTTTTGAGTCAATGGATTGTTGTCTTCAGTCAATTTTGAGCCAAACAAAGTAGGACTTTCTCTGAGGAAGTCTACTTCAAAAGGGGCAGAAGGTTGTTAAAGAAGCAATAAAAGCTATCAACAAAAAGACGACGTCATGTGTTTGTACAGTTTTCAAACTTCTTAAATGACATTCAGAGTGTAGCGATTAAATTGATCTCCGCGGTAAGGCTCGAGTCAGGAGTTCAAATTCTGACTCGAGTTGAATTGCTCAGAAATCATTCATATTGGAGCTGTGCCAATTTCTATCAGAAAAAATATCTCGAGTCATTGCATCTTCTTCAAAAATCTGTGACTCGAGTCACGTTGAGTCAACCACTCGCCTGATGTAAACACTGGTGTCAGCAAAGGGGCAACGCGCAATTTCTAGTTAACTAAATCAAAATAACAGATTTTGACAATTCGTAATTAATTAAACAATTTGATTATATTAATTTTGACGTTATGAATCATATCTTGTACTAGGAATGTTTGTAGTAATGTAGAAATTTCAATCCTTTTTTCGACTCTACCTGTGACAAATATGCATTTTTACTGGAAACTGATAAAGGCTAAATTCATACGTTTCTTACAGGTGTGTTGCTGGACTTGTATTAACTGCTCATCAAACAGCATTGTGACGTCGAATGGCAGTGAATGCACCAAGTGCCAAGTGACGGAAAAACCAAACTCGAACCGAAACGAGTGTATTTCGCGGCAACGGAAGTGAGTTAAACTTTGGTTGCATGATCCATCCGTAAAACATGCAATGGTTCAGGACTTGCGAACATTTACATATTTATAATTTTTCTGCAAAGATTTGGGGCACTAGTACGCATAAGTTATCAAACATGCAAAGAGCTCAATAAAACAATAGTCCGCTGGCAAAATTTTGACTTCATGCAGCTGGATATTACCCATCTGTGTAAAGGCGTATTTATCGCTGCTACCGGAGTTTAAATGTCGTGCAGTTGAGGTAAAAGACAACGCTTTCATTCATTCACACAATTTTGGACACATTTTTGAAAACAAAACAATGGGCCCATGTTCTTTACAAAGAAGTTCATTATTCTCACAATGATTCGCCGAAAAACTCTCGTATTGCCAACAAAGAAAACTTTCACCACTTGTAAAACTTTTAGCGATTCAAAAGAGAGGTGTCAATTTTATTTATGTTTGATTAACCTCACCAATTTAATTGAAAAAACAAATAATTCCTTTACGTTTCGTTCTTGTTAGGGTCACTATGCTCGACAACACCACCACTGATGATCCATTTTTTCATCAGTGACAAAATAATCATTTCATTCGTTGATCAATGATCTTACAATTTTCTTTTAAGACCCAAGGCAATTTGAGGGTAACTTGCCATCCAACACGGCACTTCTTGTGCACAACTACCGCCAGGATATATTATTTTAACTTCGCAACATTTTTTTTCTTGAAACATAGAACGTTACAAAAGTTGTTTTTTCAGCAACTTATCGCCAAACCAAATATACACTATCCTTCCTGTGGTCGTCTCGACTCTTGGAGTGATACTGACCACCGCCGTGGTGGCAATATACATCAAGCATCAGGATACTCCGATAGCTAAGGCTTGCTCGAAGGTGAAATATCAGCGTTTCTTTTGTGAAACATCATTGTCTTTTTTCCAGGGCAGATCAAATCAGTGAAGGATTAATGATCGTGTTATATTTTTCACAGGAATTAAGCTTATTTGTTGTTGCGGGTGTCATAATCTGCTTCTTGAGTGGATACGTCATGTGTGCTGGACTGAATGACGCAAGTTGTGCCGCAATCAGGGTCTTCCTCTCTCTCGGACCAGCCTGCATGTACAGTGGACTGCTGACAAAAACCTTGCGAATTGTGATCATTTTCCAATCGACAAATGTGTTGAAAAAACATGTGCGTGAGGTTTGCATTGTCCGTTTTCGCCAATAGCAAGCGATGTTGAAAGTTTAGTGCAACTGCTTGCGTCTGCTGAATACAAACGTACTTGCAGTGGGATTGACGTTTGGCAAAAACAAACAATAAAAGAAAATCTTGTTTCCCAAAATCGTGAGAAGCCCTACGACAACCGATTTTTGCTTTACAAATTTTCAATTTCCGTGTTTGCTTTGAAGTATTTTGAGGAAAATTATGTTTCAGTGGAAACCGAAAAAGCCATTATTTTGCAGAACAACTATCGTCCTAAAATTTTCCAAAAAGTGTTGATCTTGCAAAACAACTATCATCTTAAAATATATCAGTTTTGAAGCAACCACTGTATGTTTCACAAATGCAGATGAGGAAAATACATCACATTTTTGATTTTTGTTGTGCAATAAAAACTAAAAATATCGTGCTTTATGCAAAACCATGCTTCAGATAGTTTTCATGAGAAAACATTTGTATATTAATTTTGGCTTGCTTTCCCCTGGCAAAATAATGCTTAGCTTAATTGAATATTTTTTTAAATATATTAGATGAGTTAAGGATTTGTTAATGTATGAAAAAGCACGTAATCACCAACTAAAACTGCATTTACTTTGACAGTATTTTCTTTTCTCCCCAGTGGAAGGCTTACATTCGTTCGTTGCCCCAGATTGTGACGACCGTAGTACTGATAATTCTTCAAGTGTTCATCTTGGCCATATGGTTCTTGGTTACTCCAAACACTACCACGTACACAACATGGGGAGAGAGTTTGTATTACGACTGCAGGTTTGTAGATTAGAAAATAAGGTTAAATGTTGCTGCAGTCTTATGGTGAAGATGGCAGTTCACTTCAGAAAAAGTTAGGACATTTTTTGTTTGCAGAAATCATATTCAATCTGCGCAAGGTTTCTGAAGCAACTAATTTTTGTCCAAAACCATGTTCAGCAACATAATTATAATTAGGTTGCTACTCACGTTGAAAGCGAGACATGAACTTAAAATTCCTCTACCATTTAGAAAATAAATATATGTGATCACAAGTATATGAAGGAAAAAGCATTCAATTTTCTTTAGACTCTGTCCTCAGTTAGACATGTAAATCATCACAGGATACAAAATAGTTTTATTGAAACGAGATAAATTAACACCATAGTTCAACCTTGTTCCGTGTCTCAGAGTTTTGAATAAATATTAACTTCATTGCCGTATTTTTTAGTCTTTTTGATTCTTTTATACCTGCGCACAATCCTTTACACACCTAAAAGTTTTGGGCGCTTTCAGTTCTCCAGCACCTGAAAATTTTCCTTGTTGTTCTCGTGTTTCAAAGTCTGAGCAAGTTGATTGAAATACTTGTAATTAAACATATGGTGTAATCTTGTGAAGAAAACACACAGCCATTCGAAATGTTTGGACTGGACTGTATCTTCGAATCGTCTTTTGGCGTCATCATAGAATGTACAGTAGCAATGTCAAACTGTGGTAATTATACCTGTGCTTACAAACAGTTTTGTCTTGTATGTTAAATGCTAACTTGATACTCCTCGCCAGTGAACAGTTTTTCTCGATTACAGTGGAATAAAAGATGCAGAGATCATGATTGCACTGGCTTTTCCGTTTGTTTTAATCATCGTATGCACAGTTCTTGCCACTATCAACAGAAACGTTCCATCTGGATTTAACGAGACTCGTCTTGTAGGTGAGTAAAAACTTCAAATAAACAACTGTCGCTACCATTGGTTTTGTTTACTGTTAGCATAGAGCCTACTTCTTTGATTTCTAATGCCGTGCCTGTTGTAACATATATCAGCTTTTCATAGCATTATAACCTTGCTCCAACAATTTTCGTTGCATAAAGAACCATCATTCCTCACCTCTTAAGCTGCCAGTAAATAGTTATTGACTGCTATTTTTGTTGCAAATAATAATGTCTTCAAAAAGACTTCTCGTTGTTGTTCATAGCAGCAAAATTGGTATTTGGAAACAAAATTTCTTTACCCCACTCCTGCTTCCAGTCTCAAATATCACCAGAAATTCACGTTAAGTTTGAAGAAAAGCAAAGCCGCACGTGCCACAGAACTCAAAAACTATCGTAATGGTTTGTTCATGCATTTTTGTGACTGAAAGCACGAAATAAAACAAGAACAACAAGAGAAAAAAGAATACAATCAAAGAGCATAAATCAACTGGATATTGATAAAAATGCAAAAACATCAAAAACTCCAGGTTTGGCAAATTGATGTGTTCTAATATATTTGCGTTACAAAGGGTTGGCGAAGGACTGTATGGATCAATTGCTCAGTCAACCCTGTTGCTAGCACAAATAAATTTTTAATTGAAGATATTTCGCATGTAATACAAGAAAACTAACAAGTTTCATCGAATCAACGTCAGATAAGATAAGTGAACAAAACAGCAACTACAACAAAAACAGAAAGGATGAAAAGCATGTCTATGTGCGGAAGAGGTGGAGTGAGCAACTTGGGAGGCAAAAGATACAGGGGAAAAGAGTGGCACTAAAAACAATATTGAAGAACAGTCACAAGCATATGAAACAAAAATGAACATGAATATTGGCAAGATAGTTGGACCTTTTTTCTTGTTTTCCAATTAATAAGGCGCGTGAGATTTCGAATTTGAGGAATATCAGACCACATTTTGGACCAATTTACATCAAAGAAAGCTAACCCAAAAACGTCTTCATATTGGGTAAATGATATTTTTGCAAAAGAGCAAGCCTTGTTTGATATTGGTGGACTGATGCATTATCAGAAAAGTAGTTGTGTTTAGCTAGTTCAGCATTATCAAAAGAGTACATGAATTCGGCAACTGACAGTTCAAATAAGCCTGGAATATTTAAAATTATGTGCTTAGAATAGAGTATAGTTGTTTTAGTTTTGTCATTTATGGGTTCTTAGAGTTTTATCCTGCAATTTTAATAAGAGGGACTAAAGTATTTGTCTGGCTCTTCCCCACCCCTTTACGTCCGGCGAGGGCAAATACATTGGCCCCAGCTCTTCCAATTTGCAACTCCATAACTTGCTAACCGATTAAGCTAGAGAGCTGTTCAAACTATCTACGGAATCGGCAAGTCGTCTAGTTTACTTCAAAAATTTTTTTCGTTTTGGATTTGGAGTTCTTTATGGGTTACGTCATTATGGGGGCATGTTTTCGCGCCCTTCTGGCTGAAGTTACCTGGCTATGGATGTAAACCCAACGAGCCATTTTTTTGGCTCAGTGTTTTGGGAATCTAGCTATGATCCGAGTCTTGAGAGCCCTTGATTGGCTTTTTAGCACATCTGCAGCCCATGTTATGGCTCAAAAGCCAAAAATTGGTAAAAATTCAACTCCCTCAAAAGGAAACCATGGGTATTTTTTAACCCATGGCCATAATTCGCCAGCAGATTGAGCTAGAGAGCTGTTCAAAACTCGAAAAATGGGAAAGTCTTGTAGTTTAGAATAAAAGAAGTGTTTAAGTTTTGGATGTCGTTTTTTTTATTTATGTGTACATGATGGGGTATGTTATGCATAGTTTATACATTTGGATGACGTCATCATTCCCTGGGAGCTGACCGAACAAGCCGATTTCGTGGCTCAAAGTTTTATTGGGTCCCAGGGTCTAATACAAGTCTTTAGAAGGTTTGATTGACTTTCTAGCGTTTCTGGTTGAACAGTTATGGCAAAATAGGTGAATATTAATGAGGAGAAATGCCCTCTAATCCTCTAGGGAATTTTATGGAAGTTTGAAAACAACTTTATGAAAGCAGAGCACGGAAGGTAGATTCCTCGAATGCTCAACAGCAAACCTTGAGTCTTCAATTGGACGATACAGAGGAAATCCCTGCCAACTAAGTTTTCACGAAATGTTGATATGTGCTGAAGCAAGAGAAAAATTTGAAAAACAGGTTGAGCAAGGAAAATGCTTGAAAGATGAACATATTATGTAATTTACAGTCCAATAGTGGTTGCCAGCAATTCTCAGAGGAGCAAGACACATGTCCTACGCAATATATGTGTGGCTCATCGCAACGTTTGCTTGAAGCCAACCATCCAATAATTGGCATGTTTTGTGCTTTTGGCTTCGGTGATAACAGCATTATGGTCATAGCGTGTGTTTGTAATTACAGTTCGCATATTTCTATTAAGTCGCCTTTTAGTTTTTCATCAATTAACCCGCAAGCGATTTTGCTTGCAATTTACAGGACTGAAGATGCGTAAATGGCGCAAAATCGATTTCTTCGTAACCACTTTGCGGGCAGACTCAGTTGTGTCGCCCGCCACATGTCGCGCAAAATGTTTATGTGACTCATCGCAGTGGTTGCTTGAAGCCAACCATCCCGCAATTGGCGTTAGTTGTGTTTTTTGGATTCGGCGACAACAGCATTATGGTCAATTCTAGGGCTGGGTTCAAGTAACAAAGATTATTTTTGAAGTACAGTAATAAGCAGTTGCTAACAGGTTTCTTACGCAACTTAAGTAATTCAAGCAAATTAACAAATTCGACATTCAGACTTAAAAAATGCTAACACATGAAAATCATTGCAATTTTTATATCATATAAAGGGCGAATTCTAAACACTTTGCACAAGACACTAACTGTCAATCATCCCGTCACTCAATGAAGATTTGAGCCTTGATATGAACAGTCCGGCAGGACTAAAGGATCTTTGAGATTCCACCGAGGAATTCGCCTCAATGGCTTACTTCATGTGTGATGATGCATGTCATGTATAATATTGCTTTTACAACAACAAACGTGGCTGCTTAAATCTTAACTTTTCTAAAAGCAAGTAACTTGAAATATCAAGCAATGGCAAAATTGCTTAATCATGCAATAAGTAAAGGTTTTCAAATAAGTAATTAAAAGTAATTACTAGGGCAACCAATTTTTTGACCTAAAAACTTAAAACTTTGACTTTATTATTTATAAATTTTGACTTTATTTTGACCTATAAACTTTCTGCGTTTGCAACTGGAAAATAATTAAGCCTCAGGTCAGAGGTAGGCGCCTTTTCTTACAAGAGCCATTCTGCTTCATTCTCCAGCACATATGACGGGCGAGGAGTCACAAAATGTTGATTCGGTATTTTTTTCACGCGACTTCATAGGAGCACACGCTGAATTGCAATCAGCTTAATCGTCTGGTAGTCGTGGGGAAAATACATTATTACGTCAGAAGCGACAATAAACCCATTTATTACAGAATTGTAACTAAACATGCAAAAGCGCATCAATATCTGTTGTAGTTTCAATAAAGTATCGAACAGAGAAAGAAACTGTGCTGCAAGAAAAGTTTGACCTAACGATGAATTTTGACCTAACGATAAATTTTGACATTTTTTTGACCTAATAACTTGGGCGTTGCACATGGTATGAGCGTGAAACGTGGTTTGCGGACGTTTCACAAAACTAAGAAAGCAGACAAATTTTGACTTTATTGACTCTTGGTTGCCCTAGTAATTACTTATTTGAACTCAGGCCAAGTCATAGCGTGTGTTTGAAACTACAGTTTACGTGTTTTCATCTATTCTTGTTTTAGTTTTTCATCATTCCACCCGTAAGATTTTGCTTGCGATTAACAGGACTGAAGATGCGTAAATGACGCGAAAGCAATTTCCTAGTGAAATACTTTGCGATCTGATTAGACTGTGGCGCCGTTGTGGGCATTTGTTGCTGAAACGTGGATATGTGCATTTGCAATCATCGCAAAATTTATGAAAGCAGAGCACGGCAGGCAGATTCCGCGAAAGCTCAACAGCAAACCTAGGGCCTCCAATTCTCTTTAGTATCGGGGTTGAAGTCTTTGGTAATATCACTTAACGTTGCCCTTTGAGCCTTGATAGATGCTGTCTTGACATCTCAACTTGACCGATTTCGATTAGATCAAACGAGAAAGCTGTTTCTTGACACGTTTGTTTTAGCAAGTTTTTCACCACGAAGATCCTTTTAAGCAAGTGTTCTTGATATTTTTGTTGACGATTTCTATCATCGCACTGAGGTAGTGTCTGTCTGTTGGCAATTGTCAATTTATGCGACTTCGCAGGTTTCACAATGTACACAACCTGTGTCATCTGGTTGGCGTTTGTGCCAATAGTTTTGTTGAATACGGAAAAAGTTCCATTGAAGGTGAGTTTTAAACGTTTTAAACATGAGGCCCGTAACCAGCTTGGGACACCAGGAGAGGCGAAGAATTTTCTGAGAGGGGCCCAAATTTTTTTAACTGTGTCCAATAGTTTCAAACTGTATCCAGCACATTTTTCCAGGGGGGGCGAAAATCTTTCTAGGGGGGCTTCGCGCCCCTTGCGAACCCCCTGGTTACGGGCCTCGTGCATGTGTACAATCATGCGCAAAATAGTTTAACTATCGTAGGTAAACTAAAACTTGTGATGAACAGCTGGATAAAGTTTGGGTTTATACATCTTTTTGCATTTCTTGTAAAACTGGTAATGATTTGTTTGATGGAAAATAGACAAAGTGATTTTTTTGTACTTTTTAGAGAAAATCCGTTTGTTTTCAAATCTTTTTGGAGTTTTTGCAACAATCAGATAGGCAAATTTAATTATTGCAGTCATATAATCTGTCAGCGTGCTTCCACGCCGTCCATTCGATTGCTCAGTTTCTAGGGGGCCAGGGGTCAGGGGTCAGCTGATATCCGAAGAACAAGTAGAAACCGCAAATTATTGAACAAAAATGAAGTTTTTGAAAGAAAAACGTTTGAACAGAATTTGTTGTCTTTTAACAAGACCTCATCAAATCAGAAACGGGATTGAGGTTATTGATCGCTTTGTTGGCGATTATCTTTATACTATATTAGTCAGCCACGTATCCTAATTAGTAATGATTGAGTGAAAAATGTAAGATGTGGCACAGATATTCTAGTTTAAAAAATGTTAGCTTTTACGGATGAAAGTTCATTTCATGCGCAAAATTTCTGCTTGCTGTGTGAAAATTTGTTGACTGCTGGGCAAAATTTTCGGGTGCTGAACGCAACGTCATGCACTGGGCGAAACTGTTTGCTTCGAACTAGAAGATTTTGGAATTGGGCAAAGATCAGCTTGGTAAATGAGTGAAAATGAGAACTCTCCAGAAACAAGTAAGCTGTTCATGATAAAATTCATCTCTTGAGCCAAAGCACCGTGTTTGGTGAAAAAAGTAAATGTGCTAAAATTCCAATTCCCCATGTTTTGCAGAATTCAATGTTATACTTTTGCACAAAATCTTTTATGCGGGGTTAAATATTTGTTATTATACAAAATAATTTTAATTTTTAAGAGGAAAAACATGTTTTCTTGAGCAAACATTTTATTCCTTCAATGAACTTCAGATGTTTTACACTTAAAACTGATTTTTCTCTATAACAAAGCATACGTTAATCAATAACCAATGACACTGCTTGGCGTACCTCCAGATTCTTGTTGCGTGATACATTGGTTGTTGCGTTGTACATCAGGGTCGTAGCAGTTGGCACCACATTTGCAATTGTGTCCTTGTTTACTCCCACCTAAAACTTAGTAAGGTAGTAGTTTTCGTGCAATTTGTGCAAATGTTTTAAAGCTGTTTGTCAATCGGATCTACTGAAAACCTTTTTGGTCATTCGTTGAAAATTGGACAAAGGGAAAATTAGGTAAAAATCACAGGAAGCAGAACCGTCTCCAGAAAATCTTCAATAGGGGGACTTTGCGTTTGTGCAAGGGGGCTTGACATTCTGAAAATTTGTTAAAAACACTAATTTCTATTGTTTCATATTTCAGTTGGGGGTCGTGGAGCTTTGTTTGGGGGGATAAGACCATCAAAGTCCCCTGTGGCGACGGGACTGGCAGGAAGACTTATTTCTTTCCTTTCTTTCTCACTACAAAGGTTACGGTTGAAATTAGGTTGTTTTCCACCATCAGTTTTTCGTATTGTTCTCCACCTTCAGTTTTATCATGCAGCATTTATTGTTTCGCCAAGCTGCTTATGCGCGTGATTCCTCGGTGTCGTGCTGTATTTCCATGACTAGGAATAAATTTGCGAACAAGACGCTAAGGAGATATGTATAACCTACGTGCAGCATTTATTGACTACTCCGTCGAAAGCTGCTGAATTAGAAAGGTTGAAGTTTATCCGCAGAGTTTTCCAAAATCTTTTGATTTTCTTCGCAGATTATGGTCACCAGCATATGCCTGAGCCTAAGTGCGATCACTGTAATTTCATGCCTATACGTTCCGCGTTGTTACATTATAATTTTCCAACCCGAGCTCAACACTTCGAAAGCCGTCATGGACACCTCCATTACAGCTTCACGGTGAGTATGATGCCAGTCGCTCTCAACCTTTTGGTAATATCCGGTTTTGCTTTGAATAAGTGGGTTGAATCTTTGCAGCTGGAGTAAATATACGGATTGTCTTTTGCCTGCGTTTCTTCTGCAGCGTCTTCTTTTACAGTTTCGTTTCCTGCTCTTGCTAATATGTCGTAATCACTAGATATTTAAATTGTTTGCAATTTATGTGCTATGACAAAAACAGGGAGCTTGCGAAGTAATGATAATTATTCACTAAAGACGCAGCAAAACTTATTCATTATAGCCGTAGAGCGGCAGTCGAATAAAATATCCGGGCTGTAACTTGCACAAGTGGAACATCCTCCACTTGCGATAATCTGCAAGCATTGGCTTGGTAAATGCCACTTTCAAACTGCGTGTTAACAGAATGTGTGCTCAGGAAAATCAAAACGCTTTTGGTCATTAAATCCGTTTCAATCCTATTTTGAGTTTATCACAAGCTTTCATATACGAAATTCTACTGCTGATTAGATTTTGTTTGTTAACTCGTTGTTCTTCCAGCCTTACTGCTGACTAGAGTTTTCTTTTGTTAACTTAGCTTCATTTCAGTGTTAGCACCCTATAATCTGAAAATCACCAAAAAAACATATTTTGCTGCAGAGAAAGATCGAAGCCGGAGGCAACCAATACCTGGTCAGTGGACAAATCTCCAAGCACGCCGCGCGTAAAAGTTATGCCAGGTAACGAAAATCCCCACTGCACATTTTGGTTCAACTTACCGTAACACGGCTTTACAGCGACCCTTCAGCAATGCGGTCATGTGACATTTTGGGATGACGTTAATTCGGTCACTGATGTGCAACAACTTGTCCATGTCGGCGTTTCAGTACATTTACTCTTCGCATAGACTTTCCAGCGCAACCAGCTTTCTTTTGCTCGTTTCTTATTCAAAGTTCAGGCAGCACTTTACCAAGTTTGTTTGAAACCTATGAAGTTGGGCTGTTGCCAAACTGGAAAATTGTGGATACGTTGATATATTTTTAACAACTCTTTCGCGTCTGGCGATGTTTTTATAAATTATGTTCAGTCCCGTCGCCACGGGGGGAGGCTTTGGTGGGCTTATCCCCCCCAAACAAAGCTCCAAGCCCCAAATTGAAACATGAAACACTATAAATAAGTGGGGTTTTGGTTTATTTTATGATGTCAAGCCCCCCGGGACAAACGAAAAGCCCCCCCACAGAACTGCAAAGCCCCTATTGAAAACTTTCTGGAGACGGTTCTGAGTATGTTCAGTATATTGTTGCCTTAATGATTCTTGTGTGGTTTCACGAACTTCCAAAACTCCCATAAGTCATGGTTTAATCCAGTGGTTCTTAACCTTTTATCTACCATGCCTCCCCTAAGTAATTGTCCTTTATTTTAAGCCCCCGTGACTTTTAAATAGGTAAATTGGACGGAAAACTTTCCCCTTCAATCACTTTGTATGTTAGAGCGCGTAAGGGCTCGCTCCCCCTGGAAATTTATTTACGTCCCCCTGGGGGGCTTGCCCTCCGGTTGAAAACCACTGGTTTAAATGAATTGCCCCTTCCAAAAATTTTGCACCTGCTAATTTGTTTTTATAAAATGCACTATGAAATCTTCACAACTAACAAAAGCTTTCCGGTTTCTTCATTGATTGTATTTCATACCAGCTTTGCGACAACTTCAAGATACGCTTTGCAATTCCCAAAAGTTTGGTTTAAGAAATAGCTTCTTTCACGAAAAAGTGTCGGCTTTGGGATCGACGCATGCACCAATAGGTTTTGAGCGCATTTCTCAAAAAAATATATTTAGATCTGCTTCCAATAGCAAACCCACTGTACATTCACGTGGTGTGCATTGATCAACTGCTTTTATAGTCTGCAATTTTGGCCTTTGGTATACACGGTTCGCAAAGCTAAACGCCATCACTGCTCACGTTGTGCTAGATACGAAATTTATTTTTTTCTTTATCGTCTGGTAGAGGAAAACGCTGCAGGTTATCTGTACGTTTATTTAAGAATGTTCTAATTTCAAGAAACCTATTTTTTGATTCAAGAACCATATAGCATGTTTCATATGTCAATTTAGTCCATCTCACACCGAATGAACTTCCAACACCGTCTTCAAAAGATTTGCTTACATTGTTTTTTTAAATTACAGAAATAAAATCGTGGCTGAATCCGCGCATTTTGGTATGAGCAATAGAAGGGTTTGCTAGGGGAGTTATTATCTCGTGTGCCTGTATTAAAATCCTGTTATAGTTTTCAATGAAAAATGACGAATGTAATTGCTTCCTCTGCTGTTCTTTGCTTGATGTTTGCCCTTTCAACTTCTGCTTAACTGTGTTTGTTCTGATATGCTCGACTGTGGCAGTCGAGGAACATCATTCACAACGTACGTTTTTAGCAAATCGTTGTTAAATGTGTATATGTGATTTAATCATTCTATTAATAGGAATGCAAAAAACGTCACGCATTAAATTCCCTCATTGTAAACCAGGGGTTAGGACCCTGTGGGCCGTTGGCCAAATGGGGAACACGTGACCATTTATTAGGCCCATGTCAGAACTTCTTACCCAATTTTTAAAAAATTTGCGTGTGAAAGTAAAAAGAACATGTGCACTTGGTGGTGTTTTTCATCATAATGCATAATTTGGAAATTATTGCGGCTCGCCCATAATATTCCACAGTTCATGCGCCCCATTATAATGAATAGGTTTCCCATCCCTGGGCTCTAACGTCCAAGATTAAAACATAATAATAAAATGCAATTTGTAACAAAAGCTTTGCATCTAAACCGCGAAAGTGGTATGAACTGATGTTTGCAGCAAATAAATTTACACCCTGAAAAGAGCAAGTTATCCACAGTTCTTCGGAATCTGTTAACTTCTACTAAAATCCATTTCCCTGAAATATGCACACGTCTGTTCCCGAAGCCTGGTTGCATCGATGTGTGCAGTGAGCAACACATGGAAAATATCTTGTGCGTGAAACCACACAGACGAACATCAGGTGTGACAGTCGTACAATCAGTGTTCACCTTGAAACTAAATGGAGTCTCTAAAACTGCACACTTGGTTGGAAACCTGTGCCTATACACCCATGAAAAACAACGAACCTGATTTTCAATGCAGACAGCTGCGCACTGACGCACTGGAGCAGACTAAGTCTACGTTGCAGAAATATATCAAATACACTTTAATTCAGCAATTTTTAGGCGGAAGCAATTTCATGAAAGGAGTTGGCAAATGTTCATCGTTCAGAATTTAGCAACGCCAACCACAATATCTGATATTTCGCAAACATCAGTGATCAAACAACAGGAGAGAAGACCGAAACCACTGAAGCGTATAAACTTAAAACTATCACACAGTAAGACGTACCAATTGGAATACTATACGAAGCAAACTGAAAGAGACAAGGAATGTCTCAAAAGGACCATTAGAATTGCCAAACAATTTCATGAAGAAAAATATAATTACTTCAAACAGTTCAAATGCTTTGTACGCGGTCAAGGTTTTCAAGTACATTTTGGCGCTGAAGAAGAACGGCACGGTGCTAAATTTTTCCACCCATTTTTGCCTACCTGACTTTCACTTTGATGTGATTATATGTACGTCATAAAAATGTTTGAAAGAAAATCTAATTGGCTCATCTGTTTTGTCTCTACATCCTGGCCTTTGCACACCAAATGTGGTGAACATCTCAAGGAGGTTTCATGCATACGAGGTAGTGAAAGCGTTTGTATGCTTGTCAACCTTGAAACAGATAGGCCCCGTTTTGACTGTGTTTTTAAGTAGATTTTGTCACTCAGTTGACCGATAAAGCTGCCAAGTTTGAACCGCAGTTTCAAAATTATCGTACTCATTAATGTGAACAAATTTTCAAACTACTTTTACAGGCTCATCACCGAATAGAAGATAACGACGAAGCAGAAATCATCTGATACTTCACCCATTTCCGTCTGTTTACTGTTACGCTTGACCAAAGTTGAGGGGCGACTGCACAGAAAAAAGTGTCCCAACGTTTCAACATCCATGAGGATCGCCATATGATGCGAACATTCATAAACCAGCTTGAGCTATGAATCCTGACTAAACATAATTAAAGTTTTTGCACGACATTAGCAGATTTCGTTACGTGTTGGTGCATTGACGTCTAAATAGATTTTCTTTCTTGGTGTAAAGCGATGGTGTATTTGTAATTTAATTTGCGGCGTTCGTCACTTAATTAATGTGGTTATATTTTCCTACAAATGCAAACGATGCCTCACTGTTGGACAGGCCTGCTAGCAAAGGTGTTGCAGCAAACGCTCACAGTTAATGCGAGTGCATTATAAGTGTCGTGTTTGCCTTTCTTTGACGTTGAAACTGGGTGTTCCAATATTGATTATGAAAATTAAAACAATCTAGCTGAAACATTTCTCTACACTAGTGTTGAGCTTTCCACCATATCGCGTAAGTGGAAATTGAACCAACTGCCAAGTTCCAGTGCAGATATTGTTCCACAATTCCTCAAATATAGCCTCAAGTGAAAGGAATTTACATCGCAGAAATGTAACTTTATGAATAGTTCAATTCAAACCTCTGTCTCAGCATAATCTACGATTGGTGCCAGCATACTTCAATCATGCGACCAAATGCAATGTACTTTTTAAATAGTTGCCGACAAAGAAAGGTAAATGTGATGCTCACATCTTGTTGTACATGATATTAATCTTCATGTGAATGGTACGGTGAAATGATGTATCGACGGATTGTAGAGTTCAGCACAAAAAACTTTTTTTCAATAAAATGATCTTGATCATGGCTTGAACGGTGATAAAATCTAGGACAAAAGGTTTTTCGACTTTGTTTTCAGCGCAACTTCGAAAGATATCAAAACACTTTTAACCTAAACCGGATTTACCTTAAAAGTATCAACTGTTTTTGCAACAAGCAGGTAAAACAGCATTTGTTCAGCTACCCCCAAGTTTGTTTTTATAACCGCTTGGCTGTGATCATGTCTAATTTTGTGTATTTAACCAACAAGCATATACCGTATTTGACTTAGTCATTGGATGTAACTCTCTTCAAATTCGTGCAAAATATTTCGCCTGTTTAGAACAGGTATGGATGATGGGTTATGAGGCAGACGGAACTAACATATTGTCTGAACGCTCGAGTACCTTCGAGTAAAGTGGTAGCGCTATACTTGAATTTACTTTTTCAGATGTGGAGATCATAGGCGTAGCCAGGGGGGGGGCAAAGAGGCCATACCCCCCAAGTTTTAGCATATCTTGTCGGTCTGTACTTTGAGAGGCGGTGTCCCAAACAATATACTGTTGTTCGCTTGAAGTCAAAATATTGTCCCCGTAAAATTTTGTGCTAGTTAGGCCACTGGTAGAGATTTCTGCGTGCCGACAAAACGTCTTCCCGTGTTACTCCTGTTTCTGCAAAGCTGGTGCGCAAATGACGCGACGCAATGAAATTCTCGAAAACGATGAATTCAATCACGCATCGGCACTCGCGTGCGTTAAGTGGGTCCGTTCGAAGACTTCGCGACAATTTCCCCCATTAGCAATCCACACGTGATTGTTCCACGTACCGCCCAGCATCTGGAGAGGCGAATGGGCGCAGCCGCAGAGTGCTTCTGCACTCGGACACTAAGCCATACGTAAACACCAATCTTCCCACACGCCGGTGATTGGAAATTGTAGCGTCACCACACTCGGGAAAGAGCACGAACTGATTGAAGAGGCCAAATGCTGGTTTAGTTCAGTTTCGTTATACTCGCTTTTTGCACTGCTTTCGGGAGTGTCACGAGAGGTCTGCGGCTCCCATCTCCGCTTGCTTGCGCCTCGGCGAAAGATGTAATACTGGTAGATCTGTGAAATGCAGTGCCAAAATGACGTCCTATTCAGCAATGACGGAGACATTCTTGAAAGACAGAGGGATTATTTCAAAGATTATTCAAGCCTAGTCAGTAGTCACTTTTATAAACCATCAGACATGCAGGAGATGTATTTGAGGGAGGAAAACGCCATCATTGCGCCCTACGTCTCCCTAACTGTTACAAAGAGGAAGATTGGAAAGCTGCAGGATTTGCACACCATGTGTGCTCTGTGAAAATGCACGCATTTGCGCTTGGTTTTCAGAATTGATTTGGTAATCGAGAGCGCAAGATTGAACTGCAACATTCCGCAATTATCTGGCAATATTTTGTCAAAGTGAAGCTCTGCCAGTCTGGACTGTGCACTGTTGCTTGCTGACTTTTGTTCTCAAATTGGTTGTCGACATCAGTGTTTATCTGCATTTATTTATATCTGTGCTACGCAGACAGTGCAGTCAGGGGCGCAACCAGCTCTTCATTTCGGAGGGGGCAATTTTCATGAAATTTCATTCGATGGCGTCATCGTGCTTGTTCGACCGTGGTACAACTTTTTCACAAACGTTCACATATAATAATAATGTATTTTTGCCCGCAGACACGAAAGTCCATAGTATACAAACACACACATTCTGCACAACGCTGGTTCATAAAAACAGAATGTTTTACAACAGCGTTGGAGGCTGAATCACCGGTGTCAAGCGAAATTTCTGACTT
>JGI24158J21664_10004613_pt1 | contig 17783 bp, 19 predicted proteins | sample Ectturendosymbi3_FD_21664 | JGI IMG/M metagenome (IMG submission 21664)
CTCGCGCTACACATATAATGGTGTTATGCTTTACGCACATCCCGTTCGTGGTGAATCACACAATCAACGCAACGCCACCGGAGAGGTTGCAACAGCATGATATTAACAGGAAAACATTTTGGTCATGGCAACAGGTTCAATACCACGAAGATCGAATGCATCAAAATTTTGTTATTGTATTTCATTTTTAATAATTCACAATTCGTGGTTCCGTCACACGTGTTTAAAAACGAACGCATATTTAAAGAAATTGAAGCAAAAAAAAGTTTTGAAATAGACTAAACATGCAAATTGTTGCTTCCATGCTTCTAAATATTTCGAAATCATTCAAAAATTTTAGGAATCTCAGCCCAATTAAATACCCGTGGCAAACTTGAGAAAACGTTCAGCCTGAAACTTAAAGCTCTTAATCGTCTTGTTCATGTTTAGACTAAATCCGGGTAGTTTCTGCCCCAGTGCAAAAACAAATCGTCCAAGTTTAACAGCGATTAAAAACCTTCGAACGCAAAAAAACAAGGTTACTAACCTTGGTTCATCATAAATCCTCCGTTTAACCTGCATTTATCTTTAACGAGAGCAACGTTGCAAACCGACCTCGCGATGTCTTCTGCCATTGAATGAAAAGACCAAAAGTCAGGGGCAAAAAACGAAAAGTTCTTGCTGGGTTCAGAGGCTAAGGTTGTCACCAAATCGTCTTTTGCCGCTTTTGTTCCAAGGGCGATCACGTGACCGATCTTCTTCAACTCTTTGGACGCGTTCAGGAACTTGTCGTCGGGGTATCCTGTCACGAAAATGACTGAAACAGCCGGGATCTCGGGCCTGCGGCCCTTGTTCGGGATCAGCACGCTGCCTGCCGCCTCCCTCAAAACCTTGCCAAGCATTCGATTTCCAGGATAGTTCTGAACGCTAGAAATCGCCTCCAGGACACTCGCTTCGCTGCCGTGCGCATTCAGGAAAAAAACCACGTCCGCTCCTTCGCTGTAGCGAACAAGCGCAACGCGAACGGCATCCGGGCCGATCACGAACCTTCGGACAATGTCTGAAGCAATGTGAAGATACTCGTCAAAGTTTTGCTTGCGCACAGTCCAGCTCGAATCGATGAAGAAGACGACATCCGCGACCATGTTCTGGTCACATTTGTCTGTAAAGCACAACACACGAGACGTCTCGTTATTAATCTATTGCGGGGGTTCCCAACTGGGGTGTCGCTTTGATATCGCAAGGGCGTCGCAACTTTATATCGAGCTTAGAACTATTTTGTATCTAAAGAAGCTCTCCGGATTTTAATTCCATTTGCTATTTGTGCGAAGCTGACTTTTCCGCTGTTGCGGTAATAAAACAAAGCATCGTTCAAAGATAAGCGTCGCAGGAGAAATGCGCTCAACCGTTTCAAGCATAACACCGCATTTTGTGTCGCAACAAGCGAATTACTGAATCGCATCAATTAACAATCCGTGAATATATTTTGTGCAGTGCGTAGTTTGATTTTATGCAATAGGATTAGCAGGCTTGTCCATGGGAATGTCATTCCAATGGGAATTCCATGGGAAACGTCCCATGGGATGGGATGGGACAGGCATAAATTTCTGATGGATGGGATGGGAATGGGACAGATAAATATGTCCCATGGACAACCCTGAGGATTAGCGCGTCGGGATTTCATGCAAATTGACAACCACTGACGCATACCGTGGTCCACTGGGAGCCAGTGATCTATTGGTTTCCATTTCTTGCAGCTAGTTATAATACTTTGCTCAGGCGTGGCCGCTGCAACACAGGCTTGCGTTTACGTTTGACAAATTTTGACGACTGGCTTTGTTTGCAAGCAGACTATTCATAAAAAGATCATGCACAAGCGCATCGGCTAATGATCGCACGTTTGCCTCTGAAGCAATATCGCTATTTTTATTGAATATCGTTTCTGCTGGCGACAAATTATGGCAGTTTGCAGATAATCGATAGCGATAACCAGCGCTATGCTAGACCAGTGAGCCAATCCTGTTGGTGACAACGACTCGGAATTTTAATGGAAAATCAACATTTGTCGTTTCAAACCAAGAACAACACACGTGCACTTACAGTTTTTCTCGGGGAAACAATGTTCCACCTTCAGTTCCTGATTGTTCTCGCAAACGTCACCTTCCGGACATGACGTAGGCGAACAGACAAAGCCTCGCGCTCCCGTGCACACGCAAATGCGTGTGCAGTTGTCACGCAAATACTTGTATCCTTCACAAAAATGCAAATCAAGATTTCCGAATGAATCATTTTCAGAGCATGGCGTTTGTACAGTTACCACTAAGGTCAGCGTCGATGTTTTAGCATCGTGTCCGACTGCAATTGATCGTGGTTTAAACAAGTCTGAGAACACCCTGAGACAGTTTTTGACGTTTTCCGGTTCTTGGTGTGAATCTACTGGCCACTCGTAAAACTACCGAGCCGGCTGCAACTGCAGGTTTCGTATACGTCGATAGTGAGTATCAGCAGTACTTATCGAAAAGAAAATGGCAGTTTTATACTTTTTGCAACTCCTGAAAAGTAAAACAAAAAACATTGGGTTTAACTGCGCCTGCCGTTCGCAATTTTGCTTTTCAACTTGGGTTTGGCAAAAAGACGCCTTTTCTCGTGGAAAAAAGTTGTTTTACTTTGAAAACTCCAAAACGTTGACTGCCTGGCATCAATCTGACTTTTAACCTGCTAAAACAGCGCATCCCGGCGTTTTCACCTTTTTCAACAATCATGCCGTTGTCAAGACGACAGGAGCAGTCCATCGACGTAAAGCAAACATCACGTGGTACGCTCATGTTGCACACAGTCCTGACGAAAGCATCAACTTCGTCGCCTAAGCTCTCCAGCGAAGGAAATGTTCGAGTGTTTTCACTTCCAGCGCTTGACACTCTCAACAGAAGATCAGGTTCTGCGTCCTGAAGCAAAAATACGAAGTTTGAACGAGAAAAGAACTTTGCCTCTGAGCGACGAAAACGTTTCAGCATCGACTTTCAGCTGAATTCTGCACGCCTTTTACCTTAGACCAGGGGCTCCCAACCTGAGGTATATGTACTCCTTAGTGGTACATTTGCCTATTTGAAGGGGCACATTAAGGTTAGCAACAGAAGGGAAAAATGTGTTTGTATATTATTTATTTCCAAATATTTATACATATACCAATGAATATTATTTTGAGAAAAGATTTTGTGCTTATTGGTAAATATATCTATGATTGGTCTTGATAAAATATATTGTCATATGAAACTTTAGAGCAGCGTTTCTTAACCTATTTCTACCTCAGCACCCATTTTCGTCACGCCTACGCAGTCCAGCACCCCCTACCATTGGCTAACACCTGGTTACTATAACGATAAAGTAAAGACAAACGTATTCCTTTTACCTTTTACCGCCACATATGTGACTTTTCCCAGCACCCCCTGAAATTGATTTCAACACCCCCTGGGGGTACTAGCACCCCAAGTTAAGAAACCCTGCTTTAGAGCGACATGCTCATTTGTCGAAGTGCTGAAGGGGTACAGGGTCAGATAAAGGTTGGGAACCCTGCTTTAGACTATCTACATAGCAAGAGAAGATGATCGCGTTTGACAAGCCTAACGAAATCCGGTGTTGCCATTTAAGACAAAATAGATGGCAAAGTGGTTAATCTAACAAACAACTGCGTTAAAGTGTCACTCGCTAATATTTCTGCCATGCGTAAAATTTCTCGCAATTTAAACCCTTGACGTATTACTCGTGAATAATAAAACTAATTAATCCTGATGTGGACGAAGAAGAATAAAGCCATCGTACAAGAAGGCATACAGCAATGTGCTGATTTTTTAAAGTACAAATGTATTTTTTGGAATAGATTTCTGCTTTCTTGATGAAAAAATTATTTCCCTGGGTGAAACGTCTGGTTGTTCTTTTATCCGTTAGAACGCGACCCAAATCCACAATTTCTACCCTTACGTAATTACATAAAACTGCAAAACTCAAAAAAGTACAAAACAAATGTGCTGGTCAGCATGATTCTCACAACAAAATGGCAAGGCAACCAGTTTTACACTAAAACGCTACCTTCCGGACTTTACCATTGGTTTTGGCAAACGAAATTTGTGGCATTAGAGTTTGGCTGCAGTTTTGCAGAGTGTAGATAACAAACACATACAATTTTCTTGAAGCAAGAGCGAGGTTCTATCTTGAAATGGAATTACTATAACAACCTACCTTCAAACCAACAGCGATGACTTTGGCATAATCACCAAGATCAGTCGAAACAACTGAAGATTCCAGCGAAGAACGACCGGTTACCACCGCCACAACGACTGCAGGCACATCCAGTCTTCTACCAGAGGATGTGGATAACGACTCTCTGTGAAAGCAGACAAGAAACGTGGAGTGTAGTTGATGTTCGCATGGGCGGTTTTCTTACCATTGGAAAAGTATGTACGCATTTTTAATTGTTAGATATGCGACTACAAAGCGCATTGACAGCACTCGATTTCAATGGAAGGTCTTACTTGTTTTTTTAAAGTGCGAAAAACTGCTTCGACATGTACCTTTAGAAAAGATCGAAACAGGAAAAATACGGTGCTTGAATGCAGTTGATTCTAGCCGCAAGCACCTGCTTCAATTTTTCAATCTGGCAATTAAACATCATGGTTGCAAAATATTGCAAAACCTCGCAAATCGAGGAAAAGAGAGACTAACAGCGCACTAAGAAATCACAAGAGCGTTGATTGTCTTGATTCAAGACAATCACAAGCAACGGGACTTACTGCATAACATGGAGCATAGCACCATCAACACTGGCTGCTTGTAGCGCTGTAGATGATTCAAGCGTAGAAAATATTTCCGTTATATTTGCGCTCTGGTTGAGCTTCCAGGTAGAGACAGGATTCGACGCGTTGTTAAGGACTACCCCCACCTGTGTACCAAGCGCCTTTTCAAGCAGTTGTTACAGATTGTGAAGTTTAGTGCATGGAAAGAACAAGCAACTGTTAGGACACACTGCGACATTTTGATGCCATTTAACTTCAAAACAAAAGGAGATAGAGCTTTTTTCACAATAACACTCGTCCCATTTCGCTTTCAAGTTAACACCTAGTTCTCTTACTTGCACTGCATCGTCATCGATATTGAATCTGTCAACCACATCGACCAAAAACTGTGTGACGTTGCTCATCTCTTCGGTTGTGAGCGAAGCAACATCCAGCAGAAATATGACGTCCAGAAGCATTTCATCCGGACATTTGTCTTAAAACAGCAGTATTTCCAAAGTGTAGCTAAGCACTAATTGCCAAAAATCAGCAGGGGCGCAATACTTGTTCTTAATCTTTCAACTGTTGCAGGAAAAACTTTTTATCTTGTTCGTGGCGCAAAGGAATTTTAAAAGCTGTTGGTCAATTTTCTACCAACAGGGGCTTCCTGTCCCAGGTTCACCGGTGTCTAGGAGCCCATTGCAACTGATTTATCTTAAATCTGGTCTTGATTCCTGACATAGGTTCTACCTACATACCATATGTTTAACATCGCCCTCGCATATAAAATATTTTTTGTGACTGCAATGTTCTCGCCCGTGCACTTATTTAGTAACCCGTTATATATTGCACCACATCGTCCCCAAGAAAAAGAACAATGGACGTGCTGGCTGTGAGTTTTATCGAACTTGCATGTTGCTTATAAGCAATGACATGCATAAAATATAATGCAGCACGGATTAAACACATTTTGCTCCTTCTTTGAACAAAACTTCAGAAAACTGCTACAACGACTGATATACCCTTGCCACAAACTTAACGTCAGCTTTGCAAAAGCATCACAGTCGCCTGTGGTTTCGACAAACTGCGCTTTTATAATTACCTGGCACGTATGTCGGTGGTGGATCTGAGGAAACAAAGCAAGCACAAAGTTAATTCTGGAACAACTTCTTTTACAAGAGGAAAAATTACTATCTACAGCGAAGTATACTTAAATATCACCAAGAAAAGAGTAAAATGTTCGACAAATCCAGTTTGTCACCGGATAAAGATGAAAATTGTTGTTGGCAGTGCCGTATCAGCCCAACTCTGCCCCCCCCCCAAACTGCTTACAAGGGCTCCCCTAATGGTGATTTATAAAAAAAGTTATGTTATGCTAAATATCGAAGCCGAATGGACTTCAAAACAAAATATTCTAATTGCAGACACAATTTTGGCAGAACCAGGCCCGTAGCCAGGTTTTAAGGTTTAGGGGGAAATACATTTTTATGGGGGAAAGATTTTAATTTTTGTCATATGTTTGAAACAAATTTTTCTGAGCACAACAAAATTTGGGGGGCACAAAAAGATTTGGGGTTAACTGCCCCTAAATGCCCCTCCGTGTCTGCGGGCCTGGGCAGAACCGTCGCCAGAAAGTATTCCATTGGGGGCTTTCATGATTGTGCAGGGGGGCTAGACATTCTGAAAATTTATTTTTAATTTGCAACATGAACAGCATTTGCAGATTGTGCAAATTAATTATAAATATTTTCCCGCAAATACGCACAATAGGCTCGTAGTTTCCAACTAAAATTTTTGAACCAGCTTAAAGGAATTGGGTCGTAAATCGTTGTCATTTAATTGACGGCGATTATTTAGAGATGTCGTAATGACATGCAAATGTAAAAAAAATTGCAGGAAAGCAGAATCAACCCTATCGTTCAGTTATCAAAACATTATTACCGAAGGAGCAAACATGAAGCCGGTCAAAGCATGTGTGCCGCGATGAACGTTTTCTTTCATTAGCGCAAATTGATAAACTGTACCATGAGCTTAAGTGAAATATGCTTATGAAGCGTGCGCATTGGGCTTTTTACTGGCCAAAATACGCCTGCATAAACCTTGCTGGTGTCTGGACTGTTAATCTCCTGGTGCATGGCACATGTTTAGATTAATAATATTTTGCATCTCAAATCACCTGTAAATCTTAACAAATATAGACTAAGACCTGCGTGGACGCAACAGTTAACATGCATAACCCACTAACTGCACTACTCTGTTTTGGGACACCCCACAAAACAGACTTCTAACCACACAATTAACTCCACCTGGTTGTCTGGACAGCAGGCTGCGCAAATGTGTAACTTTGGTCGTAAGCACCAAAGGTATCTTGTTGCTATGCAGTAAAAAATAAGAGAAGACTACCTGGACTAGACATAGTAGCCTACATTTTTTACAACAATCACTACACAACACAAAACACGTTGATCAAGTGGAAGTTTGACTTCTGGACGTATACAACAAGGCATGTAGGCAGGGCCGGATAAATTAACGCGAGGCCCATCAGGGCAAAATCGTGACCGCGAGGCCCCCGACACCCTTAGCGCAAGTGCGCAGTTCGCTCTTTGCCGGGTTGTGAAACTTGCTAGCGGATTGTTGTACTCTTCGTCTTTATTGCGTAACAATAACTCGGAAATAAACCTTTAAATCAGTGGTTCTTAACCTGTGGAGAATTCCCCACTGGTGGGGAATGGTTGCGTTGCCAAGTGGGGAATGACCGGTTGGACAGTAGAACCACTGCTTCAAAATTTAACACATCACATCCAAATGTTTACTTACTTTACAAATCACAACCATTTACAGACTTTTTTAATAACAAAAAAAACAATATATGAGGTATTGTAAGTCATTTACGTACTAAACACTTCATGAGTTAAAATCGATTTTGTCGAAGACCGATGCTGTGGTGGGAAATGGAGAGTTGGCCCACTAAAAAGTGGGGAATCGGAGAAAAAAGGTTAAGAACCCCTGCTTTAAATGTTCAATTCAAGTTATGGGAGTAGTAGGCGTTTTGCCGCATGTGACCAGGGCTCCCACTGAGGTTTTTTCCATCCTGATCTGTTTTTTGAGCCGACCTGTGTGTCTAGGTTATGAAACATCGCGTGATATCTGTGTTTTTTGAAGTGATAAACTCATCAGCAACTTCAATGCGTTCAATAATATAAAGATAACTTTACGTGTTTACATGGGCACATCAGGTACGAGATCTTTGTCAGGGTTATATACAGTGGTGTGTGTAAGGGAAGGCAAGGGAGGCACTTGCCTCGGGCCCCCCTTTGCAACTGTAATGTGTAAAGTACCTTGCTTTCAAAGGGGCCCAACAGCAACTGCAATGCATAATTGGGCTACTTTGCTTTCAAACGGGCCCCCAACAGCAGTTGTACTGTGTAAATACCTTGCTTTCAAAGGGGCCCAAGTAACTGTAATGCACTTTTCTTTCAAANCGACCCCTAACTTCATTGATTTCTACTGCTTCATATATCAATTTGGGGGATCGGAGGTTTCTCTGGAGTGTTAAGTGGTGACAGGAGTGGAATTTTGGGCCCCCTGTGACAGCATGCCCCCCCCCAATTGGGGGGTATGGAGTGCGGCAGATACGGCTCTGGTTGTTGGCCATCAATGTGTTTACTGCAGTCTTAACTATTTCAAAAACAACAATGCAGTGAGTTGCTATCGACATGTCGCATCTAACGACCTGAACCTTAGTTTCTGAAAAAGTACGTTGCATTACAGTAATTACATCTGCCATGTGGACTTATCACCGGCATCTGTTTTTCTGACTTAGCGCACTGTGGTTTCGGCTTTGCATGAACGAAAATCCGAACCAGGTTTTCATGGTGCGGACTGAAAATCAGGGCCCAAACTTGTGCGCACCCCTAATTTGGGACTTTCCGGAAACAAGTTACGTTTAGCTGAGGAAAAAACGCCAGTAATGCTTACCCGTAACTGGAGTCGTAACTGAAAAAAAAGAAACATAAGTATATTGGATGCAATCGCAATCGTATCATGTTCGTACATTGTTTTAATGTGGTGGAAAAGTTTATGAAAAAGACCAGTCACAAGTTGGTTTTTGGAAGCGAATATTCCGCACTGTGGTTGTTTCTTTACAGAATAAATAGGACACCACGTCGCAATATTTATTATACAGTGCGTCAGAGGTCGCGCAAATAACAAGACGGCTATGTTGAATAAAATGAATAGCTTTTTGTACAGAAAGAGTATACTGTGTTGATAGTCACCTCAGCAGATGCTTTATCACATAACAGGTTCGTTATCGTTCTTAAGCAATCGTAAAATAATCGTGCAAATGAATCACGAGATTTGCTTTATGCAAAAGTGAAAAACAGTTTTAATGCAGCACAAGCAGCATGGTTCAATGCAAAGATTTTCTAGCCATGCATGAAGATTTTTAAATAGATGAAGAATTGCGGCAGTTTTTGACAGCGTGTTCACTTTCTATGAAAACGGTAAAAAAGTCACAAGATTGTAGCGTCTCCGTCATGTTCTGGAGTCTTGATTATGGCGGAAGTTGCGATTTACAGAAGAAAAAGTTTTGTCCAAGTTACAAAGAAACCGAGACAGTGTTTAGCTTACACTGGCTCTTAACGAATAATTTACAAGAAATGGAATTACAGTCTAAAACGATTGAGTTTATAATGATCATCCAAAATGATTGCGGAAGGTACCAAATCGGAAGTCTAAACATCTACAGCCAAAGTCTACAATCAACCTAACAACCTCACAAAACCAAGGTATTTTTTGCGTAATGCAGAGCAACAACAGTAACACAAACCTTCTGTCTTCTTCGTGCAGTTGAAAACACCCTGACTAGTCTCGGAACAGACTTCGTCTTCAGAGCAAAACATGTCGGCACACATTAAATTGTTGCCTGCTTGGCAGATGCACTCCGTAGAACAATCCGCGCTGATGAATTGATAACCTGTGTTGGAGGAAACAAACAAGTAAATATCACAAACCGAAAATCTCTGCCAAGTATTCGATCTTCGCTGTTGAAATCTCAACTTGAGTTTTTGCGCTGTGTAGGTAAGTTGTATCTAAAGCAATATGGATCGATAAAAATATTGCTTGAAGTGGTAAACCTGGAATAAGTGTCTCTTAGCTGTTCTTACCCGCTTCAAAATAATTGCCACCAGGCAGCAAGCATCCACAAGAATCGACAGGAACACATTGTTCGTTGTCGTTGAACACGAACCCTTTATTGCAAACGCATCGATCGGTGTGATTCAAGCAGCTGTTGAAGAGAAGCACAGATATTTACAGCACAGCAGCATCTCCTCACATCAATACACCTGAAATAGCCATTCGAATTTCCAGGAAAACTACGGAAGAGTTATGAGTGTTCATAATGAAAACAAAAACAATCAAAGAATCTGGGGGCCACAGTACACACGAGATTAACTGCTTCATTTCCTAAAGAATTTCCGAACTCACAAACACTGTGGGCATAGTTTGCCAGGATTTCGCAAATCTCATCCAGCCAATACCTGTCTTCCGCATTCAAGTTCCGGCAGGAGTTCGGGCAGGCGTTAACGCATTGTTGCGGAGTTGAGTTCGGCGGGCACTTCATTTCATATCCTGACGCCTCTCTCCACGTACAGATCTGTACTCCAGCGTCTTTGCAGCTTTCCGCATATTGCTCCATAATCTGACAATCAGAACCGAACTTCGTGTTTATTAGAGCGCAACATGCAAGCGCGTCATCGCTTTGATAAAAGTTTTCGACCTGCATGCTACTTCCGCCATTTTTGAAAAAGACAGGCAACGTTTGAGTACCTTTCCATGATACCCTACTTTCAAAAGATCTATGAAAGTTACGTTAATGAATTTGAAGCAAAACACATATTTCGTTCGCGTAAAAACATCGAGAAAGCGTTTGGAATCGTGAGACAGCAAAGCTGAATTGAAACAAAGCCATTTGATGGAACATTACACGAGCAAAATTGAATGTGGCTATTTTACGAATCATAATAGAAAAGAACTCCCCGCTGACTTAAAAAAAGGTACAGAAAATATCACAACTGCAATAAATTCTTCGAAAGTTATAGAACGCAGCTGGCGTGAACATCTTAACTTGCATTTGGCGCTGTGGACAGCCCTGCTCGTTTTATATCTACTGCTTAAAACTTTTTTATAACTACTGCGTAAAAGTAGATTTTGCGCTTGTCGAAATTTTTTTTAAGAGAACCTAATGCGCAGCAGCATAACACTCACCTCTTCGATCGACTGGTGGAAAGAATCTGGAAAGCAGGATCGGAATAAACATTCCCCATATGCGTATGATGGATCCACATAGTCGTGACAGGCACCGAATGGACCTCGCTTGTCGCGAACGGCTTCACATAGACCACCGTATAAGCTGCGGTACAAGCATCATAGAAAAAGATTCTGTTTTGCAAAAAATCACATTGAAGAAACGCGGTGTAGAACTCTGACAGATCAAGGGTTCTACCTAGTTCATTTTGAAAGGATAAACAAATAAAGTGCCACTTGAAATCTTTTATCAGGTCCTGATGACGTCATAAAAAATTCCCTGACCTCCGCCAGTCGTGACGTCGCACCAAAAAAGTTCAAACCCAAAAGAGCCCGGATTTTGTAAAAATCGAAGCTAAGAGATTGTCTGATTCTTTAGAGCAATAGTGGCCAACCCGCGGCTCGCGAGCCGCATGAGGCTCTTTGCCCGGTTTCATCCGGCTCTGACGTGATTACCACAAATCCTGCTAAACAACATGTCTAGCACTAAATGGCTTGTAAAGTCCTATCATTGTCGTGTTGGTGTGTGATATTTACAATAAATCTAGCTGAGCAAAGGTATGTGTGTGAGTGAGGAAGAGATGGGATGATGTTCATGTGTGCCCATGTGTATGATGTGGCTCTTTGCAGTAACACAGTAAGAAATGTGGCGCTTGGTCTCTGACTGGTTGGGCACTCCTGGTTTAGAGGGTTCGAACAGTATCCGTGGAAAGTTATGACTGGACAAAGCACGAGCCACAATTGTGACTTTACGGTCCTCAACGGGTTCTTAAAAAGTATTTTACCTCACAAATCGATGTGACGTTTTTAAAATATTACCAAGAAATTACCTGTTCACATTCTTATTGACTGGACGCAAACCAAGTGTTCAAATAAAAGCACTTTTCAACAAAGTTTTATTCTGCAAAAGAAGAACCAAATTGACGAAATTATGCTCTTTACTTACGTGGACTTTATTAACGCTGACCTTGGGTGCATGAATGAAGGACAATCATTCTTTGGAGAAGCAAAACGTCCTGAACCGCATGGTCCGAGTTGGTAGCTATCAACAAAATCGTTGACGTCATTTGTCACCTCACCGTCTTGCATGACGTATAGGTTGGTCGATCGACCATCGAAATTCCCACACAGGCCACTCAGCTGCAAGATAGTGTCGGAAGTTTGCCGAAAATTTACAACGAAAAGCTTGTGGTAAAGGTTTGGAAACGATACTGATGATCGCATAAATAATTATCAAAGACGTTTGTAAAACCTATCTCACCTCACAGCGATCTGACCGAAAAAACGTTTCAGCCAAAACCGAGACTCATGCAGCAGCCTTGACGGGCTTACTGTAACTGCGGACCAATACTGTGGCCTGCAAGCACCCTCACCGTCCACTGTTTGCTCTTAGTGCACCCTGCCAAGAACAGCGCTTTTACACGTTTTTTTCTGGAACTTCTCTAATGTTTCCAAACGAAAGACTGAAAAAAAATATTCCACCAACATTTCAACGAAATTACGGCTGTTCAAAGATTTTGTCATTATTTTGTCCTGCTCAACAATTAATGTCACTTGCTTCTGCTTTCTTTAACCACATGTGTTTTTAGCGAAAGAAGACCACTGCTTAGTATCTGTCCGGGTACTTCCGGGAAACCTTCGAGAGTCTCAGGTTTGAGTTTTTCAGGTCACATTTTTCGCATGGTTGCAATGCAGCTCGAGATTAGTTTTCTCCATCCTCATCACAACCACTGTTCATTCTCGTCATATCCGTGTTCAAACCCATCATACCCGTGTTCATCCTCATAACCGTGTTCACAATTGTGGTGATCTCAGATCTGTTCTCCGAATGGCATTCAAGCATAAATATTGTTTAATCACCCAACTGAGGATGCGCTATTTTACGGACTGAGAATGCGTAATTTTGCGTGAAATCGATTTCCTATTAAAAAGTTGCGGATTGATTCTTAGCTTACCACCAGTGTAGACAGTACATACCCAACTGTTTTAATGACTGGGTCGTGGNCTTGGCCATGCATTTTTAAAACCCTTTTTTAACAACCCGACTAATAAATAACCCAACTGTTGTAATGGACGAATCTTGCGCTCCGAATTGAATTGTTTCATGCTTTCTGGTAAATAACCCAGTTTCGGAATATTTTCAGAACTAGATGCAATTACTCACATGATCCTCTGATTCACCTCACATCCCAACCGTCGTTAGCAGATTTTACCAGGGTCGTGAAGCTAAAAGACGTTTTGGTGCACTATTACAAAACAAACACGCCTAGTTGTATAGTAAAAGATAGTTGAGCTATTTCACTATAGAAAATTTCATAAAAAATGCTCTAAAAATTACAATCTTCACAACACGTGTCTCATCAAAGCCCTTCCCATTTCAAAATAGAGGGACAGACCAACATTTTCCCATATTTTACTACCACTACATCACCGGACTTTACGGGGAACCATCAAAAACTCAGCTGTGAAATGAATGAGTCAGAAATGTTTTATGTGCACAGAAAGGCTTGTTGGCGAGTTCACTGAAGTACCATGCAAAATATGGAGAGTCTGGTGGTATGACAGTCGATAAGACTCTTGTTGGACTCGACACACATTTGCAGCGCAAGACGCGATACCAAGTAAGAAGAACGGCGCGAAAATCCCCCTTCTTGATCGCGATGGTCCCAAGAAATTTTGTTGAACCTTGTTTTGTTTCACACACGGCGGGCAACCTGACTGCAGCAGCAAATGCCAGAACATAGACAAGCATCCTACTTGCCTTGTTTCTGTATCTGCTGTTTACATTGATGTCAACAGCTCGTCCGTCAAAGGTGACTTTCAGCCAGTACGGTGTCCGAAGTATCAGTTGTTTATCTTCGATAGCAATGTTGAACATCGAATTGTTATAACTTGTTACAGTCGTTTTGTTGATCTGAAAACACATCAAAATCCTGAACCCGCTCATCAAACGGTGAAAGTCGTCAGACGGATAAGAAACCGTTGAAGACTGTGGAAGATCCCAAGTGACATGCATTGGCTCACCTGGGCAGTGAGACCAGGCCCAAGCTCCACAAAGCGCGTCAGGCCCTGGAAGGCCACTCTAGCCCTTTCCACAAACAACTGGCCGTCTTGGTCACGTGATATTGACACTGTGACGTTAAACCATCTCATTTCCAGATCGTACAATTTGCTGGATGCAGACAGCAGGTAGGGGCAACCTTCCCTAAGCTGGGAAGTGTAGTTTGACTCGAAGTCCCTGACTTGTCCATCATCGAGCGCAGAGCAACTAGCCGTTTCTGAAGAACAAAGAATACATGAAAGAGTCGAAGAAGTCTGCAAACACTAAAATGCCCTTCCCATGAAACGTGCGATTTTCTATATTTCCGCAAACTTTGCGTGCTTTGAAACAACGTGAAACTTAGGAATCGTGTTTTAATCATGTACAAAAAGTAAAGTACTGCAAAACTAGTGGTTTATATGTAATTACATTGTGAATTAAATCCTATGAAAATCATGCTGGGTTCTGCATATTTTACGTTTTGAAAAGTTCAATGTGGTTGAACCAAGGTATGCGGGGTACGTCTATTTTAGGTGAGCGTTGTTGCTTCATACAAAATTCATTCCGAGATCCGTTTCGCTTAACTCCCAGCATTGAATGAGTCTCTCTAAGTCTACAGTAACGGTGGTTTGTGACATAACAACCCCAATTTCATGTTGATTTTAACCTGATTATCCTCACAAATTCTGGCTCAGTATCAAAAGCATGTTATGCGGGGAATACAGCAGCATAGGTTTGGGGAAGAGAGATGCCGGTGTGTTTTTTTTCGTACAATGATGTAACTTGTAAATAAGCAATCGGCATGTTGGTTGTGAAGATCTTTTGTTGCTACTCATAAGACCTTCGTAACCTTTTTTCACACAAAGTTCGATTCGTTTCTTCTTCAGGATAATGTCAACGGGGAGTCACTGTCAAAACTGCAATTTGTAGCCTCGATGATGGCATCATTTTACGGAAAAAAATGAAATTATACCCGAAACCAATTATAAGCTCTACGTTTTCTGTAGGCTTTCGAGAAATCAGCCGACTGGGCTCTGCTATCATCTTTTCGCGATGATTCAAACTTGCACATATCTGTATTCAAGTAACTTCACTCCACAACTGAAACAAGCAAGGAATCTATTGCAAATTTTTAATAGGAAATCGATTTCACGTAACACTACGCATCGTCAGTCCTTAGATGTACGACCTTACATCGATATCCTATTAAAAATTTGCGATAGATTCCTTGCTTATTTCAGTTGTAGAGTAAAGTTACTTAACTATGTCCGAAACCAACGCCCTTTCCCCAAAATCTTTCTGTATTTTGTTTCTATTTGCTTGCCGCCTGTGTACATAATTTTTATGTATACCGAAAGCTTTGTACATAAAAAGGTACTCTAATCCTTGCAGTGAATTAACGCTTACCGATAGGTAGACAACCGAGCTTATAGTTCACGTCAGCAGAGCATTCCTCATTTGGTTTGCACCCTGCTTCTGCGCATCTCATCTCTCCGTTCGAACAAATACACAACTCCAAGCAGTCAGAAGTGAAAAAGGTATCCCCCGACTGAAACGTAAACAACACTAAGTTAACCAAAGCGTTGAGGTAAAGAAGAACCTCTTCGTTATTTTGAACACACATTCTTAACCTGGAAAAAATGCTTCATTAAGGAAAATTGCTTGAGAGCGTAATAAATATGCTTGCGATTTTGATAACTTTGGGAATTCCCAACGTTGCACTTTGTTCTAAGGCTCAGTAAGGCTTGTTGTTACGCCAGGTTGTATCCTCGACCGTATCGCTGCTTTAAAAAATATTTAAAGTTTTTGTGTGGTAGACCGCTTTGCTATAAGACTACTTGTCTTCCGACAACAATTAAAAAACACTTAAACCATATGCGCCGCCAGCAATCGCTTTCATTTCAATGGCAGTTTCACAAAAGTTGTCAGACTTTCCGCATTTGCCTTCTGTGCAGATTAAACCCATGTGACCACCTACCTTAAAATATTTTCCTTCTGACTCACAACCACATTCTTCCGGTGGGACGCACTGTTGATCAGAGAGTAGCATGCCATCCTCGCAAACGCAGCCTGCATACGTATGTTTGTATTTGTGCACGAAAACACAAGGTCACAGCATAAAACCAGATTTGATCTCGGCAAAAAACAAAACCCCGCTTGGTAAAATGGAATCACAAGCAAGAATCTTACGATGAGGTTCGAACATTTCAAGCCGAAAAAGCGCGAAGCACAAGCTGAAAAGGCGCGAAGCATTTATTGGCTACTGTGAAAACTTTGATGTACTTTTTTCTGCAAAGAGCCGTGCGTATAGAAAGGCATTAAGTGGCATTGAAGTGCATCTGAAGCTGCAGCAAGATACACAAACTGTTTTCGTCGGCAAGTTTTTGAAGCAAGCTATTGGCAAGTTTTTGAAACAAGAGGAGAAACGCCCAGGTTTTTCAAAACGCCGATAACATTTGAAAGAAAGACTGTAAGACACAGCAGCACCCATTTGAGTGCACGTCCCACGGCCGCGTCAATTAATATCGGAATACGATACGAAATAAACTTAGCACCGAACTATTTCTGTGAATCAAAGATAGAATTTAAAACAAGGCTTCTCAGCCTTTTTTGTCTCATTCACCACTTGCCCAGCTTCAAACATGAAACGTTCCCCAAAACGTTTTTGAGCTTTAGCGCTTCAACTTGGATTGCAGATCATGAATCAAGAGACAAATAGAAAGTTTCCATGTAAGGAAATTAAAAGTATGACCAAGGAAGAACTTTTTTTGTTAATCAAATGGACATAATAAAAGAACAAAACAATGCTATCTTTTCCAGAATTGATATACCCGACCGCAAATAATGAATCAGGAAATTTACAACTGAAATGAATTTTGTTCGGCATGAAAACCTTCTGCAACTAAAATCCATTAATTATATCTGTTTGAAACGTATTTTGCATGCACGAGTCAACTGTTTTGTGACTCGCACATCAAGCTGTACAAAACGTTCAAACAGGTTCTTCAGTTTCTGTGTAGAGAAAAGGAAAATAGCAATTCAGCGCCCCGTCCTCACCCCGAAAACACTGTGATACTTCCGCTACGTTTACAAAATTTCAAGTTATCAAACTTGAAGATCAACAGAGTCGTAATGACGCTTCTAAATGTTTTTGGAGTTATTGCGTCAGTGATCACGTGTTTCGTAGAAAATGAAAATATCGTATGAGTTCAACGTTTTATCTAACATGATTGGGAAAGTAACGTTGATTTGCCAGTTGCAAGATGCATTTAGAACTGTGTTTATTAAACCAAACGTTCAGACTGCAATCAAAGTTCATTGCAGTGGAAGTAAGTTCATTGCGCGACTGTAATATTGGGAGGGGCGCAGATTATATTTAGGGGAGCTACCTCAATGTGTTTCTGCCTGCGAGTTTAATACTATTTTGCGCATAAAACCACATTATCAGGAAATAGACTTTGAAAATGCCAAAATACAATTTGTTGCTGACAGAAGTTATCAATAACTTTTTCTTGTTGTTTTATCCGGATGACTGTTGCTAAAATCTCAAGCATTTATTAACCCTTTAACGACCACCGGAGCCAATTAATTGGCTCGAGGTTTTTTTGTTATAACTATAATGAAAATCAACTTTCCAAACCTTTCCAAATCTTTTTATAAGATCGTGTAATTTCAAGACCAAAATG
>JGI24158J21664_10004614_pt1 | contig 17778 bp, 6 predicted proteins | sample Ectturendosymbi3_FD_21664 | JGI IMG/M metagenome (IMG submission 21664)
CATCAAAAGCGAAACTGCAAATGACGAATTAGACGAACAAAACGCTTCTCAGGGATAGAAAGAGGTGACGAATTAAACAAATTGACGAATTAGACGATGGCGAATTAGACGAACAGAAATGTACACAAAAGATAGGGATTCTGTCGGGACCGACGAAAAAGTGACGATTTGAGCGAATTGACGAATTAGACGATGACGAATTAGACAGCACTAACCCAGGACAGGTCCACCAAGGCCAGTGACGGCCCGTGAGAAGTTCCAGTTAGCAATTTTTAAAATACCAAAAATGACGCGTTATACTTATTAATAAATTTTCTATACTGGTATAAGTTAGGTCAATTTAATTGCAACATCCTTATTTCCAAAGTTTGTGGCGTGTTCGGTTGCCCTGGTAAATAAAAACGTTGACCTCCTGTATGACATTATTAAAGATCCTTTCTCATAAAAAATGCATTCAAAGCAGAAATGTTCACAAAATGTTATGGCCGAACTTTCTACAAATTTAGCTATGCAACGTTATAACGCGCCTCGATATAACGCAGATTTAGATATGTCACGATAAAATTGCTGAAACACGAAAGGATCACAAAAATTTTGGAATATTACGATCATTGGGTTATAAGCTGGACTTGGTGTCGGCAGTTTTTTGCCGATCAGGAACATACGTAACCCAGCACTACCAACGATACCGCGCCAGAAAAAGGTAGGGGCAATGCCCTAAATGGAAAGAAATAGGTGAATTCAACATAAATTATTTAGATTGATAAAATAGTAGATATTCACAGAAAGTAGGGTTATTATCCCTCTGTGGTGCCGACAACTGGTCCCAATGCACTGAAAGTTGGGCCCATGACCCATCTTAAACAAATCTTTGGAGTAGATACTGAATTTTGTTAGGGTTATCGAGTGATCTGCTTTAAAATTTCACTTTGTTATTTCAACCATAGCCGATGTCGGTCGATGCCGATATCAAAATGGATGGCAGAAAGTTTTCCTACACGGAAACCAGCCAACAAGTACTGATGCCACTGACATCGCCACCCATGGTCAGAAGTAGTGCATCAATTAAAAGAAAACGAAGAATTAACTCTCGTTGTGAAACTTTACCGACAGTTTGCTACTGGCAATTTGTGAGCCGTACCAATAAAAGAAAACAAACAATGCAACGCTGCATGGTTATCCGGCAAGTCTTGAAAAATTCACTGTCCTCAATTGATATGAAGATGCAACCAGACTCCGCTTTTCTCGCGATGATGTGTTACTGATCGCCTGCTGCGTTATAGCGAGGCTTCGCTGCACCGTTTGACTTTGGGACGTTAACTTTTTCTGATCGCACCTTCATTGTAATGCCTAAAGCTAAACAGTGGGAAAGCCAGTGCATTACAATAATTTAATGCAATTAGAATACTGTACTTGCTTAACCATTAAATCACAACACGTGGATCGAGTACGAAAGAGCTGCAAAAATCGACCAGAAGCTCCACGAAAGTGCAGCAAGTAACTTGAAACAAGACTCTCAGAACAGGTGCCTATCTGACCTGGTGAACCTTTATCTCTGTAACAAGGAAAATCCATTTATGAACCCTACTTTATGAACCCAAGGCAACCCCATGACATCTCTGTACATTACTGGTCGTGGCATCAAACCTCGTATACCACAGTGACCTGAATTTCGACAATTATGTCCGTGGAGGTGCTCAGTTTATAGGTAAAATTATTATAAAACACATGAAGCAATAACTGAATATTTCAAAATTATCACTAATATTCTCGACGTTGTTGCACAGTTGCTATTGTAATCTTGTAAAAGTATTCAATATTTAATAAAGTATCAAAAAAATCAAAATCATCACAAGTACTTTCAGAATTACACCAAATCAATTTCAACATAAAGGCTGTGAAATGATCAAAACGCAAAAGTTTTCTTAAAACGCCAGATCCGTTGTTGCAACAGCTAGCAAGATGCTGTAGGTTTCATCGCAACCCTAGTGGCATGTGCAGTAGCGTTCTGCATGCGCTATTTTCCCATCACGACGATCCTACAGGTTAAAGCCGACATCAAAAAGTTCGCCACCCTGGCTATCTTAAAGCATTGTGACGCAGCCGTGAGTGACCACATACATACGGNTAACCACATACGGGTGCTCGNTGCTGGACATAAGAAGCTCCGCCTTAAAATGTCACCAAGTTTGTAACTGACCGCTTTTCGAACCTTGGTGATCTTGATAAGGTTTCGCAACTGGGTTGCTGCCGCAGGCATTCGACATTTTGCAAATCGCAATTATTAGCATCCGTTGACATTTGATGTCTAGTAATTATTAAGTAATTTTCTGACTTCAGTTTGGCCCCTCCTGTGTTGTCCGCAGATGATTCCTTTCTCCCCAAGTTACACCACTGATCTAGCGCATAAGCTGTGGAGAAAGTGGCATGGCGATGTACAAAGTGATGCCAAAATAATATTTTATGAATTCGATCACTGTTTAGAATTTTGTGCAGTTTGTGTTGCCACAATATTAATAGAGCGATAACAGTTGAAGTTATTCCGAGTTTTTTTGATTGTTTCCGTAGCTGTTTTCCTTTTTCAAAAACGAATTTTTCTTAAATCCCAGCATGTTCCAACAGTTAACACGTTTTATTGATACGTGTCCATAACAACCACTGTGATTGGGACAAACTTTTCTCAGTAGGTTGCCATCCGATGTTGTCTACTGACCTACCGCTTACCTTGGAGTCTGAAACAACTGGGAAAGAGCATGGTAGCGATCCGACCTTCGGATTGAAACACAAGCCTTTTGATATCAACTGTCTCACCATCAATTGTTTGAAATATGAAATCAGGTGATGTCACCGAATTGGCCAGAAACCAATAATTTCATGAAGTATAGAAAGCACAGAACAGCACATAGTGGTTGAACATGGTTGTTCGTACTTCGTACACTTCATAATTTCACACAAAATATATTAGAAATTACATATATGCAGGGGAATACCGAGGGGTGGCAAAGGGGCGCAGTGCCCCGTGCGTCGAATCAGTGGGGGCGCCGAAAATTCCCAGCAATGTCACAAATACTTTCTTCAATAAATTGAAGTACATTTGCTCCCGAAAGACCGTAGGTTCGAATTTAGGGACACCAAACTTGTTTCTTTCCCCGAGTGCCATCTTACCTCAGTACGTCCCTGCATTTACGCAATACCTATATCCACAATTTTTATTTTTTGTTATTCACAAGGCTCATTTGCAAAAATCAATGCAAATACGACCACAAACACAACGTCAAAAACAGACTAACGCAGGTTTTCACCATGTAAGACACTATTACAAACGTCTCTAACATGCTGCTTAAATAAGAATCAAACTAGTTGACACAAACGTGATTTTCGCACGATAGTAGCAAACTTAACTCGGTTTGGGCAAGAAGTTTGAACCGTAATGTTTTTGGACAATCAGACTGATAGAATTGCCGCTGTACAACATTAGCTGCAACAATAGCTGGACCAAGTGCCACTGAAAAATAGTGAGAATCGGACAAATATCTGTAAGAATTGCAGATTCGATTTGAATAAGAGGTGATGATGCCTCCTTTTAGGTGAAATATATACTCTGTAAGCAGAACTGTCGGCAGAAAGTTCCCAATAGGGGGCTTTGCAGTTCTGCGGGGGGGTTTGCGTTTGCTTGGGGGGCTTGACATTATAAAATTGACCAAAACTCCACTTATTTACAGTGTATCACGTTTCAATTTGGGGGGCTGAGAGCTTTGTTTGGGGGGGCTATGCCCACCAAAGCCCCCCCCGTGGTGACGGGACTGTCTGTAAGATCTTAGTATCTAATTCTGTGCTGAGAAAGGATTTCTTGCCATAGACAGAATTGCAGAAATGTTGAAACTGAGTCAAATTAATCAAAGAATTTGGAAAAACTTTGTTGAAGCTCCTTTGAGTGCTCAAAAATTACTAAAAATTGTTTAATTTGGGTAAAACAGCTCAACAGTTATTTAACATGGTGTCTTATAGGCTTTAGTAAATTTTGATGGCAGAAGCGGATAATACTGAAATATTTCGTGCAAAATTGGGGTGCTGATTGAGAAACGTACTGTACGTTGGTAGATTTTTGTCTTCCTAAGCACAAGGACTCCTCTGCAATCAGTATAGTGAATGAAGTGATCAATGATTTTGTCGCAGAAAAAATACCGTTAGTGCAGTATACCAGCAATGGGAGTTGACCATTTAATTTAATAAACGTGTTAGAAATAGTCGCGTTGTGTCACATCTTTATCATGGAATTCATCCAATAGAGTTGTTTAAATCTTTTTACAAGAACGGGTTAAACTATTGTACTAACCCAGCATTACATGTAAGTTTACATATACTACCTGGGGACAAAATGTTTGAAAGAAAATTATGTATAACACATTAACCGAAATTTGCGCAGTTCTCAAAAGGCACGCTTTTTTAAAACTGACATTCTTTCCTATTGTTTTTCACTTCTTTTATTAGAACACAACAAATACTACTGATTTTATAATTTATCAAGTAAAAAGGTTGACTTGGGGTTGTTTTGCAAAAATTTGCTTGAAATTGTGTTCATGGATAACACTGTGAGTTGATCTACAAAGGTGAGTTAAAACATAAAGCAATTTATTATTACATTTAAAATAGAGAACACTGCCAAACAATTTACTAAATGTATCAAAATTAAGCTCTGTTAGGTTGGATCAGATCCGGGATGTGGTGAGAGGGCGTGGGAATGGACTTCCCATGCTTTTATGATGTTGGAACGCGTTTCCTGACTTCTTTGGCAACAACCCCATTTCAGGATACATATTTTTTGCTCTGAATTTCTACCGCTATGGAGAAATTCAGACTACGACCTGCAACCCCTAGTGTTTACTAAGGTATGCAACCTCAACTAATGGTGAAAAGCGTCTTCCAAATGATCTGAAGTCATTATTCAATTGCGCTAAAGTTATTGCTTGCGTATCGTCAGAGCGTGAAAGAAGCTTTAACAGCATGAATTTGATATTTTCTGTCTTTAGATGGAGATATCTGATCCAGAATGTTAGCATCCTAATGTTCACTATACTGCATGGTCCCGCGCCCAAATAACTTGAGCTGCGATGTCACAGGTGTGCTACAGACACGCAGACTTGAACTGCTGTTCAAATCCCCATAATGAAAGAAAAGACACTCTTTGATGTATATTCCGAGTATATTTTATCTTGTGATTTTACGTAGTTAAATCCTATTTCAGTGGAATTAATGAACTACCGGTATCACTTGTAGAAGTGTTAGTGAGGCTTTCGTGTCAAGCTACATTTGTGGCTTGGTTTCAAATATTGACTTATGTTTTTTATTTGCAAATGACTTTGGGAGTGTGTCCAATGCACTCCACCCCTTAAAATTATATTTGAGTCGTTTCGAGCGTTGACATATCCGAGCGTTGACCTCACGGTGTAATCGATGCACATGTTTGCTTAGACTTAGATACAATGGCAGCGCGGATGCAGATGTAGGCACGAGGCAAATATTTCTCTTGAAAAACACTTAGGTTCTTGCTGCTGATACTGAAGACATCGAAGCGTCTTTTGTCAATTGTATTTCGCTTCTGTTGTGCTTCGTAGTTTCTTGGTGATCGAACACCAAAAATTACACTGGGTTCAGAGATTATCTCCAGCATGTAATGTCTTCTGAAGGTAGCTTATTTGAACAGGATATAGTGGAATCCTCAATGCACGAAATATTTTCAGGTTTCCTTCAACAGATTTGACCAAGTTCTATAGTAGTTGCCCTTCAAACTGAGGACTATCTTATCTCAAAGCAAACCTAGCCTTTTAATTGGACAGTGTTTTTTCAAGGCATTTTGAGGGATCGAAGTGGTCTCTAAATCAGAAAAGTAGTGGTTATGCAGACAGACTGCGTCTAGTAGGGAGTTTTCCTGCCTGATGAGTACGCTTCCTTGATGTTACTTCCTACTTCAGTGCATGTGACGAAGTCTGATTTCGAGTTGCACCATACGCTAGTAAAAAATCAATAGGAATATGCTGCACGAAACCCAAGCAGCAGACACTGACTGGCCATTAAGCTAGCGTAAGCATTCAGTGGCCTAACTGACAGGGGTCAGGGATGCAAACCGCCCCCCTGGCAAGCTAAATCTGAAATCAGGCCCCCGCTTAGCTGATATTTCGATACTTAATGTTCTTTGGTTTTCGGTAGGTTGTTTCTTGCGTGTTTCGGAGTGTTTTGCAATGATTTCGTTTTTTTAGTAAAGACAGACATCCCTGGATTCATTTCTCAACGTTTCACTGAATGCTGGCTAGTGGGTCCCCTACGGTGACAAAGGGCGTACGCAAGGAGGGGTTGGGGTTAAAAAAAAACCTTGTGCTTGATATTTTACGAAAAGTTTATTACCTGCGCAAAGGAGATTAATTGTTTTCGCATACTTTTTGCTTGTTAATATGTCGACTTAATACAAATACCACGGAATAATTTACATACAAATTTAAAGGAACATCGAAAAAGGGCCAAAAAGTAATAATTACAGTAGGTTCCGGTGGGAATCTGCGTTATCGTCTGCGTCCAGAAACCATCTCACCATCTTTTGTAAACCTTACGTCCACTACGCATGTTTAAGATTGTGTTCCGTGATAGTTCACTTTATCCGAAACAATTGCCTTTATTTTGTCTGCTAAAGCTGATCAGCGCAAGCGCTGACCGCATTGGTCACTTTACCAATTCTTGTAGCATGATGGAACTGTTGCACGAGCTCAAAAACAGCAGTTGTTAACACAGAAGCATTCAGGCATTTGATAACGTCTCAGCAGGGTAAAAGAAAACTAAGTTTGCTGGACTCCTATAGGCCTACATAACAAAAAATCGAAAGTTTTCTTGCGTACTTTATGCGCTTTCTCCATTCTTTTGTAGTTTAGCAAGATTCTATCTTGCAAACCGGGGTATGCGCCAGCCAGTCCAGCTGCACATTTTCTATGCTCGTCTGCGACGTGACATTAGCGCAGCTTCATTTTACAGTTGTAAATTGCTCTGACGCATTGATGAGCGTGTTTTACTCCCCTGTTTTAACGCGCAGCCTGATATTTTTGCAGTTATGAACTGCCGTGTCGTAGCGTTGAGTTTATATTCCTCCGATATCCTAACTTGGAGGACTGGTAGTTTATATTCAGTGCAATNACACATAAAATAAGGGGAATGGATGTAGAAAAATATGCATATTATGTCAACTAAGTTCCCCAAAACGTTGGTTTGGAAACATGACTATGACGTCAAATTGTGACGTCACAAACAGCGCACATCAAATACAAATGACCACCATATGTCACTGAATGAAACCCCCCCCATGAAAATTTTCTGCGTACGCCACTGACGGTGACCAGTGGGACCCCTTCAGCTAAGTTCTTTCCCCCTGACTCAAATCTCTAGTTACGCCACTGTAAGCTTTGTCAGTGTTCGCTGGACCAGCCAGTTAATGAATTTCTAGACCTAATTTGTTTCAACGTTTTTCGGTCTTTCAGATAAACTTGCATAAACTCCCTTCACTAACCGTCAGTGTAAGTGGCGCTTTAGCTACTTTAGTGCTTCAGGGATGGAATTTCCAGCCAAGCAACCGTACTGTATTTGCTAGTCTATAAATTATCATGGTTTAAAGCAGTGGTTCCCAACCGGGGTGCCATTTGCAATGCCCATGGGGTGCCGCGGCTAATATGTTTTTCAATATATAACTGAAAAGATATTTTAAAAATGTCGCCAAACCTCAAACCAAATTGCTCGTGGGTTCGCCACTGGGTGCCGCAAATTATATTTCTCTTGATAGTGTGCNGAAAGCTCAAAAAGGTTGGGAACCACTGGTTTAAAGCTTACCTACATGGATTTCGGAAATTCCGTGGAATGCANAACTCTCACTTTCATTTTTTATGTGGTGCAATGGAACAATAGGTTTTTGAAATAAGTTAGGTTTTTCTAAATTATATATTATAGTCCTTCACAGCTTAGAATCGAACACTAAGGTCTTAACAGAGTGTATATTTTGCCTAAACTAGGTAGGCATCATCAGCTCTGCGAAGGGCATGAAGTATAAAACAGAATTTCTTCAAGTGGCGTCCGAGAAAATTGATTGATTTTTATTTGTCAGCAGAGACGAAGTCCATAGTACAAATATACACTCTCTGCACAATCCAGGTCGATAAAAACAGAACATTTTACAAAGGCATTGAAGCTGGCTGTATCACAGGGTTACAGACACTTTCGCAACAGAACGTTTTGCAACGGCGTTGGAGGCAAAACCACAGGGTTACAGACATATACTTTACAGCTACACTATTGTTCGCGAACTCGTAACAATTGGTACAGCACTACTGCAGGGTAGGACCCCAATTTCCAAACTGGTCGAGGCCAGGTAAACTTTTCATTTAATTTATTTGTTTGTGAGCAAAGACGAAGTCCATAGCATAAGCACACACATTCTGCAGAACGCTGGTTGATAAAAACAGACAAAACGTTTTACAAGGCATTGGAGCCGGCCGAATCACAGAGTTACTTTTTGCAACTGCGTTGACGGCAGAACCACAAGGTTACAGACACATTTTTAACACTATCGTTAGCTAACACGTAACACTTGCTGCAGGTTAGGGCGCCAATCCCTAAACTGGTCGAGGTCAGGTAAAATACGAGTGCGTTGTGACATGACACGCCGTCAATCAAACAGACACTGCAATGTTCGAGCACTCATTGACAAAGTAAAATGCGATTGTAGTGTTCAAAGAATAGGGACGAATGCAAACAATCTGATTGCATCACAGCACGCAAACAAATGTTAGACTTTCTGCATCTTTCGAGAAACAGGTACTGTACACATTTTTTCTTAACAGGGCCTCAAAGGTAGGAATGTTACATTGAACCTGATGGCTACTAACGCTCGCTCTCCAGGGCAGGTTGTATTGAGCTCTGCATCCAAAGTTGTAGGCCACACGCAATCTGTACATNCGTGACTTCCTGAAATTACACCATAACTGNGATGCATACATGAGCGNACAAAAGGAATGAAAAAGTACATTTTTAACTGCATTTGAACATCGGTAGAAAGAGGCTCGCAGCTTTTTTGCTGCACGATATTGATATCGCAGTTGTCTCTGAATGTCTTTGTCATCTGAGAGGTCAGTATCCAGTACAATACCTAGATATTTGTACTGGTTAACAGACTTTACCTTTTGACCACCTGTGCTTTTTGCACTCTTAGCTTAAACGTCACACAAACAGTTTTGTTGCAGTTGAAAATAATCCCATGTGATTCTGCATAAGCCTGAAAATAACCTTATAGGTTTACATCATCCACCCAAATGCAAATCTTTCAATTGTTTATGTAACTGTTTGTTGTACGCGCATGCACCGGATGAAATGTAACCTGTTTGATACGATACCGCGGTATGAGGCATGAAACCGACTGAAAACGGTTTGTTCCATCAGGGTGTGTACTTTTTTCATCTGATGAGCTTGCACACACTAGAAGATATGTTAATATTATTAGTTTTTTTGTAGTTATTTATTGCTGAATCGACAGTAAACCTCGATTAATCCGGATCTTCGCCAATACCGCATAAAATCTCCTCTTTTCACAACTCGTAATCCAGTTATTTCTAACTTCCACGCTGTTGTGTTCTTAAGTTCGCTGTCTGGTCTCTAGAAAAGATTCGGCAGCTTTCAGACGCAACGCAAGCGTGCGCACAATCGCCAACAAGAGTACGCAGCTGCGCGCAACATTCGACTAATCGAAGACAAGGGCGTAGGCAAGGAGGTGGGTGGGGTTAACCCCCCACTGAGCTAGATATTTTAGAAACACTTTATTAGCTGCACAACGGATATTAATTGTTTTCGCATACTTTTTGCTTGTTAATTTGTCGACTAGATGCAAATACCACGGAAGGAATTTGCATGAAAATTTCAAGGAACATAACTGGACCAAAAAGTAATAATTAGGTTTTGGTGGGAATCTGGGTTGTCGTCTGCTTCCAGAAACCATCTCACCACTTTTTGCAGACCTTTCGTTCACTACGCATATTTTAGATTGTGTTCCGCGATAGTTCACTTTCTCCGAAACAATTCCCTTTATTTTGTCTGCTAAGGCTGATCAGCGCAAGCGCTCACCGTATTGGCTGGCTGCGTTTCCGATTTCTGTAGCATGATAGAACAAAAACATCAGTTGTTAACATAGAAGCATTCAGGCATTTGATGATGTCTCAGCAGGGAAAAAGGAAAACTAAAAGTTTGCTGGACTTCTGCACATAACAAAAAATCGAAAGTTTTCTTGCGCACTTTATGCGGATTCTCAATTCTTATGTTTTAGCAAGATTCGATGTTGCAAACAAGGTGTGCGCCAGCTAGCCCAGCTGCACACTTTCTATGCTTGACTGCTTGTATTCGATGAGACATTAGCGCAGCCTGATTTTGCAGTTGTTCCTGATGCAGTGATGTGTGTGCTTTACTCCCCTGTTTTAACGCGCAGCCTGGCAATTTGGCAGTTATGAGCTGCTGTGTCGTAGCGTTGAGTTTGTTTTCCTCCGATATCCTAACTTGGAGCGCTGATAGTTTATATTCAGTGCAGTGACACATAAAATAAGAGGAATGCGTGTCATAGAAGAGCATGCATATTATGTCAACAAACTTCGCTAAAACGTTGGTTTGGTAAAATGAATATGACTTCAAATTGTGACGTGACAAACAGCGCACACCAAATGCAAATGAACACCATAAGCCACTGATTGAAACCCCCATGAAAATTTTCTGTCTACGCCACCGATCGTAGAGATGATTATTACGTCACACACGGGCATAGCATATGGCGTTGAACGTAATGCTCAAGGCACGCAGCCGCACCACGGTTTCAGTCTATTGATCAGTGTTGAGTGTGCGTGCGCAGAGCATTATCTGTGATTGCATTGTACTCGGCAAGATGTGTGGAGGCATTACCTTCCAAATAGAGTGACTGCTTATGGATCAGTCGCAGAAATCTTTGCGTCAGTCCAAAATCCCAGATTTCTTCGCAGCCAAGTAATCTAAAACGATGAACTTAAGATTGTTCACAACTACCTGGATATGGCCGTTACTAGTCTGATGTACGAAAACATTGTAAATACATCAATAAATTCGTTTTGCTTCTGCGACAGTATCCTGTTGAGTCATAAATGTGTTCAATTTAAGTAACTTTCACCGATATCTCAGTACTAAGATGACGTAAGGCTAGAAACAACCATATTCGGTTAATCCGGATCCTCGCCTAAGCCGGATAAAATCGTGGGTCAAATCGAATCTGGATTAAGCGAGGTTTACTGTATATCTTAAAAAACAGATTTAACGGGATATTTTATGATTAAACCTAAACACTCAGGTGGAATAAACAACAGATCTTGGAGCCTCTGCCAAAGGGAGCCTTGAATCTCACTGAAAAGATTGTAACCGCAGCCACCCACTTTACATAAGAAAGGAAAAGGCCACAGTAGGAGCAACTATGCAAAACAAACTATCAAATGTACAGTGACTTAACAAAAATAATTGTGCAGTAGGCTACAGAATGCGTGCTTACGTGCTATAACGTGCTTGCAAGAACATATTTACACCGCAACGCGGTTATAGTTTGTGCGTTATTTCAGGTAAAATGTCGCAACATAAACGCTTGTGCTCTGGTAAGTTACGGTCTTTCAATATTCCTTGGACAGCCGAACCTTGAAAAAAACAAAAAACCCTGATTGTACTTATTGCTCCCTGTGAATCCGACAAAGCTCGCAGCTTATGTGGTTCGCGGAATGGGAAGAATAATTTTTCAGGTAAGGTATCGCTTATACCAATTACAAGGGTGCTTACTTTGGACGTTTATTAACCACCTCACCTGGCCATTATGGTCTAATCCAGGGGTGGTCAACAGGTCGATCGCGATCGATCGGTCGATTGCAGAGTCTCAGCTTTATTGGATTTTATGACATTTTCTACTTGTGACTTGATTACCGACGGGTCGATCGCGAATTATCAAGAAATTTTCTAGTCGAACCCAGTCGAAGACAACCCCTGGTCTAATCGTAATACCCACACATAAATACCAAAGTACGACAAAATCATTTTTAACCTGCAGGAATGTTGGTGAGGCTGTCGGTCCAGGTTGATACATTTTAATGAATTAAGGTCTTTTGTTTGTTGAAATAGCGTAATCCCCACAAATACTGGAGATTATTTAGTTTTCAGATTTATTATTTTTTGGGGGGAAGGCTATCCCCAGTGGCGTAACTAGAGGTTTGAACCAGGGGGGGGGGCAAAACTGAGCTGAAGGGGGCCCACTGGTCACCGTAGGGGTGCAACTAGGCAACAATCAGAAAAAAAGGTAAGGAATGACAGTGAATCCGTGTGACGTGGATGTCTGCTAGATAAAAATATGAAGACGCCCCGAAAAACGCAAAAAACAACTTCCTACTGAAAACCGAAAGAATACTAAATATCAAAATGTCTCCAAAAGGAGGCCCAGTTTTTACATTTGTCTTGCAGGGGGGTGGCTCCCCCCCTACCCCCCGTCAGTTACGACACTGGCTATTCCACACTTCTTTTTAACATTACACTCGTGGTCAAATCAGTACTTCTTAACATATTCGCCGCCTCTTTCAACAGATGTAGTAGAGTAGTTCCTCGAAAGATCGATTGCTTACCTTGTTCAGATGCTTGTGTGTAGTCGGGCGTTGTCACATTGAAACACGTTAATTCGCCTCAAAATTAGACCTTACAGTGTATTTTTCACCATGTTTCAGCAGGTTCTCGGCGTATGCTTCAGAGTGGATTGGTTCTCGTCTTTGCAAAAAGCAAAAGAAACAATCTTTGGATATCCCAGAAAACAATGACCATGATTTTTCCAGCTGACTTCGGTGCATTTAATTTTTTGTGTCACGAAAACACCACATAACGCCGTCGCCATTGACTGCCTTGTGGACTCGGATTCGTATTTGCTGTGTTTAAGGTTTCATTTTCGTGAACTAATTGTATTCTCATATGAACGCGAACAGGATTTTCTTCAACAGTAAGGAGTTTGATTACTGCTCTTTGTTTTATACAAACTTCTAACGGGACGGGAGCCATCACAAAATAGGCTCAGGTAAACACATATCCTTGCTAACAAAAAAAGACACAATTATATAGTTGAATCGCATGAGTACATGTGCCTTAACAGCTATTCCAAATTTCAACAAAAATTATTAAAAACCTGCTTCTTTTGACAAGATTGCGATACTTTTTGACTCATCCCAGAATTTACAAACCAGGCTTAAGATTGAGTTGGGGCATTAGAGTTTAATGTTTACAGATCTATCTTGGGGGGAGATTTTGTAACGACAAACATGATGCTGCAATGCAGTTCACTTTAAAAGCTGATAAATCGTAGTTGCCATAGCTCAACAAATTATTACCATTTATCGACACTTATCTCGCTACGGAACTATGTTTATTCTGTATTTGTGCTGATTGCGTGACTTTCAAACAGGGACGTCTGAACGGGGGTGCATGACGGGGACACTGCCTCCCCTGACCATTGAAAGGGGGGGGGCAACGGGGGCACAAGTGTCNTTACATAACAGCATCATAGCTAATTTCAGGGACGTTGGAGAGCGGTGAGATGACGGAGTTATTTNCCCCTGCCATTCTAAAAGGGGGGCAACGGGGCGGAGGTGCCTTTTCACAACGCAATCATAGGTTATTTTATGGTTTGTAAAGATCGACTTGAAACAAATTTATTGCAGCTGTTCGCGCACCCACAAAATCAGAATGGTTTTCTATAATTTCTGCTATTATTTATGAGGTCAACGTTGTTGTTGCGCAAAACAAGCATAATTGGTAACGATTTGTTTGTTTTTTACAAGCTTCCATTGCCCTCAACTCTTTTACTGCCCCCTGCCCTACCGCTGTTCCGGCGCTCGTACCTTCGGATACCTTGAGTTAAAGAGAATATTTATGTGCGTTGGTTCAGTTGCCATCATCACTGTATACCTGTTTAGGATACAGTGACTGTTTGCATGTGAGGGAGACCGTATCGAATGTGAATTCATCAATTTTTGAAGTTAAATAAAAAGTTTATCGATCGTTTATTGAATCTGAGCCGGAACGAAACGCACCTAATTATAGCAATCTGTCAGGAACCAACACCATTGACAAAAGCAAACAAAATTTCTGAGATTTTGGCATTCGGATACACTTAATGGAAAAAATTGTGTTGTCCTTTTTGCAGGGTCGCAACCAGCTTGAATTTTCGAGGAGGGCAAAATGATTGCAACTTGTACTTAACAACTAAACACGGTTTTGAAAACTTAGGGGGAGGTAATTGCTCGTTGCCCTCCTGGTTGCTGACATCGCTTTGCTCGCCGCTAAACAAACGTCGAAATCCAAATAAAAAAATGACAAAACCTTGCAAAAGAGATTTTGAAATTGTGCAAGGATTCAATTCGAAATAGTCTGTTTTTATCAATTTGCAAAGAGACGTTGAGAGAGAAGCTCTACAACAGGGGTGGGGAACCTGAGGCCCGCGTGAACATTTAATATGGTCTGCATTACAATTTTCGTTTCCCAAGTTAGAGTACAACATCGCGTCAAATCGATGCTCCAGGATAAGTAGGTGCTTAGACAGTAAGTCAAGCGAAGCCACTCTTCTTCATAGTTAGATAAAGGTAGAGCTTCAGGATCAAACCAATTGATTTTTGCGGCCCGGCAGCGATAATGCACAATTCACGCGGCCCGTCATAGTAAATAGGTTCCCCAACCCTGCTCTACAATAAGTCTGCGTTTCCAAAAATCTCCAGGTAATTTGTCTAAATTCACCACAATTTCTAATCTGATTTAAAGAAACAAAACCCATAGAAGTTTTTTTTTTACTTTTAGGTTTACTGCTGCTGACACACATGCGTTTCTTATAGACGTGTTAGCGTTACACACTTGGAAATGCAACCCTGTTTTTAAAAACATACCCAGAACTACTCGAAACCCTAGGCTTTATTGGCAAAACACTCTGGAGCATTGGCCCTCTGCTTTCCACCATGGTCAAAACATTTAATTCAGAAAAGTTAATCATATTTTCTATGATCGTGAAAGAATGGTAACAGTCCGGCCGTTTCAGAGCAATCCGTTGCACAACTGCCGCAAAAACTTTTCCTCTCCGCGGAAATACTTCAACGAAGGTAAATCACGCACACTCGACTGCACTGAAGCAATCGCATTCAAACAATCTTCGCCGCCGAATTCATCAGTAATAACAGTGGCATTTCGGCAGTCAAACAATTTGTTTTCCCTTACGCTCTGAGGGTTTTTTCCTTACATCTTACTTGTTTTCCCTTAAACCTCACTTGGAAGCTGCGGTTTCACAACAATGTACCACAGCTCTCAGCTAAATGTTTAGAACATGTCAGATGAGTGACGCTGTTTGTGTGAGACTTCAACTGATCAGAAATGAAGAAAAACCAGATTTTAAAGCAATGTTTTCCACAGCCACAGTTTCAGTACCAAAGCTCGGTCCAAGCGTCAATTAAGTCGATGACACTCGAAGTGAAAAACAGATTTTAAAACTGAGATTGCGTAGAATTGCGTGAAATCGATTTCACATAAAAAAATTTGCTGACGATTCGACCACGTCACCTTGCAGAGACTAATTGAATACAGGTATGTGCAAGCCACGATCATCGTGAGTATAGAAAGCGGAGGCCAGTCGGTTGATTCCTCAAAAGCGTGCAACACACCTAGAGCTTTTAACTGCCGCAGTGGAAGATTTAACGTAAACACAGAAATCTACGTGCTTTCCTTCACATCCGGGTTCAACAGCCACTCATCACATAATGTTTTATGCGGGTTTTACTTTCTTCACACATAGTACGAGCAACAAAGTGAAACAATAGCATCCCTGAGCGAACAAACACGAAAAAATCGCGAAGTCACATGAATAAAAGCATCATTCCTTAAATGCACAAGTCATATACAAGAAACATATCGCTTGAGGAAAAGTTTTCAGCAAACTCCACGATCTATCAAAGACAATAATTTAAACCATGGTGGCACACTAGGACTTCGCAAGTGTGACTCAAATCTAAGCAAAGATCTTGAATTGCAATGTTATTGATATGAGGAAAGAGCTCGCGACACGTCTTGGCATACAACTAAGTGACAGGAGCTCAGTTGCAGCGATTGAAGTGTTTCGAGGATTGCGGTTGAATTAAACGTTAACCGGAAAAGCAGGTTGGTCGTCGCACTTGTGTATTGAAGCATCTGCTCCTTTTAATTTTAAAGTTTAGCTTTTTTTTGAAAACCAATTACATGAGTAACGAACAGAGACAAAGTCGAGTGTAGCGTGCAGGGTAGCCGCCATCAATTAACATTTAAAGCCAAAAGCTGCTATTCATTTACATTACTTGTAGCAATGCATTATGCATTCAGTATGCTTCCACATCAAAGTCGGGATAACATCGCATGTTCATTTACAGCAAACGACGTTATGTGCAGTTGTTGACGTGAAACCAGCATCGCTTTACAGCAGCATTAATGGCAATTAACAGCAGCATAGACGATTGTCAGTAAAGCTATTGGGAACAGTGTTTTTTATTCTTTTAGAAGTATGAGAACAGAAGCAATGAGTGGCAGTCTAAAAAAACACTTTAAGCATGTTGAAATAATCTGGAAAGGTAACTAGTGATATAACTACATTTAGAAGCAAAACTAACTCAATTGATTCAGGATAAGAGTACGTACAATTTTGTTTTGAAAATACTGTAGGTATCATAGTCAAACAGTGACACCCTACCATGCTTTTACTTTTTAATCATGACAAAAACTCACGATTTACAGTTTAATGTAATGTTGAGAATAACAGTACACTGAGAAAACGCATTGTTACAGTTCTGGGCAAGACACAACCGCGCTTTCTTGTTATCTTTCGCCAAATTAAGAACTTTGCTAAACAGCAGTGATACTTNCAGCATGCCTTTGTCCAGGGAACAATATANTCAGAAATCAAACTGCACACGTGTAATCTCCATGGGTCACTAAACGTAGCGGACAAAGCGCTAAATAACCGCAGCGCACGATCGTAACCACAATGCTGAGACTGCGTGCATTCCAGGAATTAAAAAATAAACTCAATATCCAGGTATGAAAACAATATCGCTGCAAATCACAGTACGGGGGTAATGACGCTTAAATATTAAAATGCAAGTAGGGGAGTAATTAGTCTCCACAAACGCGACGCAACCGAATCAAACAGCAAAATTTTCAAACAGGAAACGATTACACGTAACTCTACATATTCTCAGTCCTGAAATCTTATTGAAATACAAATACAAAATTTGAATAATGCAGTACTTGAGGACTGCGGATATGGAGAGCTACGCAAAATCGATATCCTATTTAAAAAAAAGTTGATAGATTCCACTGCATCGCCTTTGTGGAGACTAATTACTTGAACACAGACATGTGCAAGCCTGGATCATTCCAAAGTTATGAAGGCAGAGCCCAGTCGGCTGATTCCTCGAAAAATCACAGCAAACTTTTAATCATTGCAAGAAGGAAAGGTTACAATACAGACAGCAACTCGTAACCATAACGCATAATCGGAAAATGTTTGGCGCAAGACCTAGCTTTCTGTCTGACTGCAGAACAATACAAGGACGCTTCGAGCTCCTGGTTGATGCAAGCCGGCAGAGTTCAGTTGCGTTCTGAGCGCACTTGGTACCTCGAAAGTGTTGGCAATTGACAGTGACGATGCCCCATCAACAA
>JGI24158J21664_10004615_pt1 | contig 17775 bp, 5 predicted proteins | sample Ectturendosymbi3_FD_21664 | JGI IMG/M metagenome (IMG submission 21664)
GCATGGCCAACGAAAAGACCCGGAGGTCATCAAAGTCAGCTGACCATGGGTCAGTCATTATATGCTTACTCAGCTGTAACAGCAGCGATACGCAAAGGACGATGCAATGCAAATGGACTTTCAAAAACCCTTTACCCTTTCTACCCCATTAGCCTGTGTTGGTTGAACCTCAATTCTCAATCTATTGTCTGAAATGTTTTCTACGCTTCGGTTATCATAAATGCTTTTTCTTTTCATAAACTGCCTAATATCCATTTTTTTCGAGCACTTTCTACAATTAAGTCATAATTTGAAAAAATCAACATCCAGAATTACGTGGAGACAATCATCAACGATTTCGGGCGCAAAAAAATGCGGCGTCATCAAATTTTTCGCAATTGACTTTTTTCAAAAAGCACACACTGACAGAATGACAGAGACCAGGGTCACTTAACAAGGTTGTTACTAACTATTCTTCGAAATCCAGCGGCTTTGCAACTACCATATAATGTGCTGACGTTGTTGCGAAGTGCTTGTCGTGATCGTGAGGGTATCAGTCTTAGATTAAACAAAGCGCCGTTCTCCACCAAATCACGGAGCAGTTAATAGTTGTAACTTTGTGAAGCTCCCATCGCAAAAATTCAGTCAAGTAGATGGTTCAATTTGTTTTTTGCGTGATATTTCGTTGAGAACGTTTTTTCTAAGCGGTGGATGTTTTGATCTGCGAGAGAGTGCAAACATATCTTTCATTCTTTCCTCAATACACACGTGAATGGACGATTTGTGCAGTGAAGATGGTCAAAAAGTCTATGAAAAACAGATTATTTTGAGTGTCACGGTAGCAAAAATAACGTTTTTTGTGATACAACTATCTGTTTGAACAATTTAACCACATTCGAACCGCCGTACATGGCCACTGGAAGTACTGGAACACATGAATACAGAAAGCGATACAAGCAGAAAGTAAGATTCAAGACACTATGTTTGCAAAGACAAGGCTTATGACTTGTGACTTCCAAGGATTCGATATGCTGTACTTCAATATTTCCACCCCGTAAGCGGAAATTATGCGGTGACAATTTTTAACAAAACGCGCGCCACGTTCTGCATGCGGCCAAATAATTAAAAACGCGAGCGCCCAAGTCACGTGCGATGTCACATCTCTGCTTCAAACTATGAATTTTTAATGAAATATAAAGTAGAGAGCACTTATGTTAGTTTTTTTTTAATACACGGAATATTTACAGCATGTCAAAAGCTTGCTATTGTGAGTGTCTGTGAATTATTTAATTAAAAGGTACCATTCTCAATTTGTTTCACCAAAACGAAGCTCCAAAATATTTTTTATCAGGAATTCTTTGTCATGAGATACCTCATCTTCGATTGTTGTGGCGGAGATACCACTTGATAAACATGGAAATCTACATTTCCGTTTTTTGTGAGCGAGCAATAGCAGACGATGATGCGAGGAGCTTGTCCAATGCTGTAACGGCTGAGAGCCCTAACCCAAGAAGCTTTGTCGTCGTATAAAGAAGAAAGAGACACGGGATTGATTAACTTTTATTGATCGACACTGCTGTGCTGATATCAAATCATGTTGCAAGAGAGGTTGTTACAGTCGAATGGGATTTTGTAACTGCTTTTTGCCTTCATCGCATGTCGGTTTTAACACTTTACTGCAAGATATTGCTCATTGCACTTTTTTTCTGAAAGCGAATAATCCGTAAGTCTTAGTTTACGGCAATAACAAACGGTTTATGCAAAGAGCTCAGTTCCGATGCACAATCAGGAATTCAAGTTTTCTCTTTATTTCCTGGAAGTTTTCCACTGCAACTAGCTTTCACAAACATGTTGGAAAGTTTAGGTGTGCCTTACTACCTCGTTCTATCCTTAACAGCCACTTTTGATTTGTTAATAAGCGTTCTTTGACGTTGCGCACTCCACTTAGCTGTTAGCTACGCTGCATCTTAGCAGAGACGTAACCCCTGAGACTATGCTCATGAGCGTGTGGTCTTGATTGCGGAAGGATTCGACTACTTGTCGGGATCAGGGATATGAGTTCTAGGTATCCCTGATTGGGATAAACTTGTAAATTAAAAAATTTGTATGTCGCTAAAACTGGATCGTAGAATATCCGTGTTTCTGCCATTATTGCTTTTGACAGAACGTAAGGAAGACATTTGTTAGTCAAATAAGACTCTAACCTGTTGCGTTTGTTGGTCGATTGCTGGAAATTAAATGATCATCTGTTTTATGTAAAATTCACTTCAAGTAACTTTTGTGGCAGCTGCAAAATCCAGAACGTGTGGCTAATATTTAACCAACCATCCAACGTACAGACAGCAATGAACTATCCAAGTTGACCAACTATCCAGTCGTGTACGTGTAGCCCCGCCTAAGTGTTCCCAACTTTCACAAGACCTGAGACTTTACTTTTCACTGAGGGGTCAGCAGGGCACAATATATTGACACATTATCGTGGTTTAATGCAGTATTTGGATATCGTGATCATGGCAGTCAGCCTCATACAGTTACTTAGAGTCTTTTCCAGTTCCAGACCTAAGTTTTTAAAATCCAAATCCAATCAGAAAATCATATTGCAAAATATAATGCAAATCCGAAAACCAAATCTTGTTTAAATCCAAATACCTGTCATTGTTTTACAAGGGCATATGCAAGGGTGGGATTTGGGGTTAAACCCCCCCTTAAGCTTAGGCCTAATATTTTACGAAAACTTTATTACCTGCGCAAAGGGGTTTAATTGTTTTCGAATGCTTTTACTTGTTAATTTGTTGACTTAATGCAAATACCACGGAATGGATTTGCATGTAAATTTCAAGGGACATTGTAAATAAGCCAAAAAGTAATAATTAAGTTATGGTGGGAATCTGAATTATCGTCTGTATCCAGAAACCATCTCACCACTTTTTGCAGACTTTCCCTCACTACGCATGATTAAGTTTGTGTTCCGATATAGTTCACTTTATCCAAAACAATTCTCTTTATTTTGTCTGCTATGGCTGATCAGCGCAAACTTCGCCAAAACGTTGGTTTGGAAAACATGAATATGACGTCAAATTATGACGTTACAAACAACCCACACCAAATACAAATGACACAATACGTCACTGAATAAAATCCTTCATGAAAATTTTCTACGTGCGCCACTGCTGTTTCAGCCTAAGCCCATGTGACGACGTGATTACGCTACGTTGAATTCGTAGCAGCAACAGAAGAATGAGGCTAGTCGAATGGTGGGTTCTCTATAGCTGTTATGCCGAGGGTCGCAGGTTCGACTTTCTCTTTGGAAGGCTCCAGAGGTGGCCGGAGTCACTTTTTCAGACTCCAACTCCGCTCCTGTTCCAAAAGTTTTGAATCCGGGTCCAGTAAGTTTTCAAATTTGAGAATCCGACTCCTGTTCAGACTCCAGCTACAATCATCGATCCAACCGAAATTTGCCCATGTTTTTACTTAAGAAATGTCCACACAAACTCCTGCTACTGCCGGAATTGAAAAGTGACTCCGGGTCCGTTTTTTCACAAATTTTTGACTCCGGGTTTGGATCCGTGTCCGAAAGAAAAACGCAGAATCCTGCCAGAGTCGACTCCGGCACTCCGGATCCATGGCCACCTCTGGTTGGCTCATGCCGTTGCATAATTGTGGTTGCAAAACCCATATGCAATCCAACTAAACGATTCAACGACAATAAATAGTTTGGAAACTAATTTAAGTTTACTTATGCTCAACATTGGCTCACAACATCATAACAGTTGACACTACAGAGACTTCAAAATATTCACTGTTAGAAGCAATGCAATGACAAGCTCTGTTAAGCTCAGCAATAGCGTGTAAGATACCAAACCAGAAGTCTAACAAGTATGCAACACAAACGACTCTAGAACTGGGCTACACATGTAATTACGATGAAATGTGCTAAATGTTGTTTAAGCATAGGCCTACATAAACTATAGCAATGATGAGTCAAGAAAAGGGATTGGATCAATGAATGTCAAACCAATTCTGTAGCTATGACATGATACACAATAGAGTACAGTTGTTTCGCTGGTCATAGACAAGGCTGAACATTTACAATAAACAATCAAACGGATTTCAGAAACTCTTATCAACACAGTAACCTGCTGTCCCAAAACTAAACCGAAAGTTGCGAAGAAGTTCAAAAGAATAACATGAATTCCAATTCAATCTTGTCAAGCAAAAATGATAAAATCCAAATCCAGCAAAATACTAGATTGCTGTAACATTTAAATCCAAATCCAAGATATTCGTCTNTGGTTATTATCATTTATTGGGCACCCGAAAGACACTGAAGTATATTGCTTGCGGCAAGGTTGGGCTACTTTTGTGGAAATGACTGAGAATTAAAGAGGCAAGTAAAATGGAAACAGTTTTCCCAAAAAACTTAGATATAAGTGACCTGCAATCAAACTTGTAAAAACAACAATGGACGCTATTTTGTAACTTATCGGGCGCCATTTTATAGCATATTGGGTGTCATTTCATAGCAAGAAAAGACATAAGAAAAATGTGAAATTTCATTTGACTCGACACTGACTCGAACTTGCAAGCCAATGACTTGAAGTGACTCGATAGTTCTTGTGACTCGACTCGATCAAGTCATCACTCGACCCTGACTCGTCTTGAAAATTTTTTAGATGATTTTGACTCGACTCTGGCTCGATGGACTTGTGACTTTGACTCGAAAAAGATGTCTCGGTCACATCACTGGCCATTCTATGTATCATGTCATCAAAGTTACGAATTAATGTGACTTTCATTGACCATTTTTTGGCTCATCATTTTGATACGTACCGTTGTACCTACTATACCTCAATGTTTAGCACAGTTCAACATTCTTTATGTGTGTAGCCCACTTCTAATGAGCCGTTTGTGTTGTATACATGTTAATCTTCTGGTTTGATATCTTACACGCTATTGCTGAGTTTGACAGAGCTTCTCACTGCATTGCTGCTAACAACAACAGTGATTAGTTTTAATTCTCTGCAGCGTCGCGTCAATTGTTTTTGATATTGTGAGCCGAAAGCAGAGCATCAAAAAACTCATATCTTTTTGTGCAAACAAACTGGGTTTGTCAATCAGATGTTTGGAGATTTTGTAAAAGTGACTCTGACTCGAGTATCGAGTCATTGATTGTGATTTGAGTCCAGTAATTCGGTACAAAATGTGACTCGAGTCGAGTCACCATCGTTTCTCAACGTGACTCGAGTCGATACGAGTCACCAAAAATAGTGACTCGAGTTATTGACTCGAGCCACGCTATCACTATCTCCAAGTCAGCAGCATTTTGCTAATACACGCCCTCACCGCCCTTGATTGATGCAAAGTCATCCAGATCACAGTAGAACAATCTTGTAAATTAATAATTATCACAATGACCGTTTTCATTCATGTTCTAATGTTAATAACATTGTGTTTTTGTGTTATAACCTAACCTTATTAGGGCACAATGACATTTGTTTAATGCTCATCATCAGCTGATTAATACAAATAAACCACCCATATAATGATATAATGAATAATACAACTGGTAGCAAGTAGTATAACACAATGATATGTTAATTAGGAAAACAGTCATGTGATCCATCACTTCGCTAAACTTTGCCTCTTTTGTTTCATAATCTAGAAGCGGTAACGATCAAGCTCCCAGATTGCCACCCTAATACGTTAAAATTATATTCAAGACACAACCAGTAAAATGTGCGAATAGAAATATAATATGACAGGGTGATCATGATCACTGTCTATCAGAAGGAATCCCTTTACAACTAAGATTCAGACACTACGATCTCAACGGAGTGTGTATTCTGCCTACAAGGTGGGCATCATAAGCTCTGCGAAGTGCATGAAGTACAACATAGAATTTAAATAAAACCCACAAACAGCAAAGCTACCAATGAAGAGAATCTAATGACAAACCAGCTACCCACTTTACAAAGGAAAAGGCCTCTGTAGGAACAACTAAGCGAAACAAGTCATCAAATGTAGAGTTACGTCACAAAGAAAACAACAGTGCAGTGAATAGGCTACACTGTAGCAAGAGGTTACAGGATGCGCAAGTGATATAATGTGCTTACAAGAATAACACAGTCATGCGGTGGGTCTGTGGATGATCGCGTCTGGTCACTGGCTATAAACAAGCCGAAGTAGCGGAAGTTCATTGATTAATTTTGATTAATTATTTCATATGACTCAGTGAATAAGCAGAAACAATGCAACAAGCTGTCATGCTAAGAAGTAACCAATTGTTAGTTGAAGTTAGAAATAATAAAATTGCGATCAATGGCAAAAGAACCGATCAACGTAAACAAGGATTGTCACTTTGTCCCATAGGATTGGTGAAAAACCGTGGAAAGCATGTAGTGAACTAATCACGTTTGAAGTTTTTTGACAAGTGTTGGAAAACAACGGTTGGAAATCAAATAAGTACAGTTAGAAAAAAAATAAACAAACAAAACCTCTGAACATGGTGGGGAAAATCAATGATGAAAAGAGCTGTATGCCTATGTAGACAATGGATCTAGTCTCGTTGAGGAAATTCAGTGTGGTCAAAAATGTGAAACACAGTATGAAAATGAAAAAATAATTGATGAAGTAAAAAAAATATGTGGTATAATTTTATCCATAAAATTTGGATGTGCACAAGAAAAAATAAAAAACAAAAAATAATATCAATTAACCCAGGGTGGCAGAACAAATAATGGCGAGGAAGGCGCGCAACTGCGATTTGCTGTCAGATCAGCAGCATGGGCGTCGGAAGAATTTTTTCCAGGGGCTGCCAAAAGTGGTGAAATTTGTTTTTTCCCACTCGTAACCTCGAAACTAAGAAAACAACCTTTTTTTCTGAAATTTTCAAAATCCAAGAGGCCTTGCCTGGCCTCCTTCCGACTCCCATGTTCAGCAGTTGACAGTGGAAAGCAGGTAGTTGCGATTTTATCAGTTAATTTAACACAAGCTCGAACACAATGGCTAACCTTCACTACAAATTCACGGTGCGCTAAGCATTCGACAACAACGGCAATGAAAACGTAGCCTACATACCGAATAATTTGGCCTTCAACCACACCTCAGATATTTGGACCTTTTCGTAATCAGAAAACTCGCTGTTTCGATTGGCAGAATTCGGGCAATTCACACAAGGGCTGAAAACGTCACTAAAAACAAGTTGATTAAGGCTGAGCCACAGTTTTATTGCGTGCTAGGTGAGGCAAAAACAGAAAAAACAGATTTTTTGTCACAACTATTACGACAGACAGACAGACGCACAGTTCTTGTCTATTGTGCAATGCCAACGAAAAGACCCGGAGGTCATCAGGTCAGCTGACTATGGGTCAATCTTCATGCTTTCTTACCTGTAACATCAGCGATACACGAAACACAAACGTAACTTCAGAATATTAGAAACGGCAAAAAGAGAAAAATATTAATGATGGTAAACCGATGTTTCAAGAAAAAGTGGCAACAACAACAAGGACCAAATAGGTACAGAACATCCAAATCACTGACCATTTACACAGCATGGAGCGTACGTCAAGACCATAAGGATCAAATTTGTTTAAATATTACGACACAAGAAACCGCTCGAATCAAAAATTTTTTAAACCATCCGCAAATAAAAATATTGGAAACAAATCAATTCAGCCTAGAGGAGTAGAAGCATGACTGTCTCTTAAACTGGATATCAAGCTCCTGGGTCCAACTAAATTTCGAACACGGATCAGAAAGCACCTTCTTAATCTTGATTAGATATTTAAAAAGGTTGTCAAACATTTTCGGCAATGTTTTGTGATGGAACGAGTGAGAGATTGTAATTAAGGTTAGTTTTATCATGTTATTCAATGTTAAAATTTGGAGGGATTTGTATAAACCTGATGCTGGAGTCCATTCATTATTGTGGATGATCAGTCGAACGATTTTATTCTGAAGGATTGTAATCTTTTTTATTGATGTTTTAGTGGCATTATTCCAGCAAGCCAGTCCATTTGAAAGATGCGGATGAACTAGAGCATAGTAGATCAGTGTTTTTTTAAGGTTTTCAAAAGGGTTCGGTATTCAGGAATGCTGCGAAGCGATAGGCATAAATCTGCTAAGAAAGCGACATTTACAACGTAAAAATTGCTTACATTTTACACTTTAACAACACAAAATTTTAGTGCATAGCATGGGTGTGCAGGTTTTCTAACAAGTTTGAAAGGGTGTACCAATACAAAAAAGGTTGACAGCCACTGCTTTATTGCATTAAAGTGCTTTTCTTACACCATATAGACCATACGGCACAAATCTGCGGCAGTAAAGTAACAGGCCAAACCGAAGCGATGAGCATGACAATGCAAATTATACTTACAATTTTCACTTCCAACTTCTGCACCATAAAATTGTGTGGGCCTATGATTTTGCAGCCGTCTGTTGCAATAGCCACGTGCATGAAAACATGCTTTCCTCAAATCGTTTTACTTCAATACAAAGCAAAACCATATCTTGGCTTTCAGAAGTTAGGGTGTCATTGCAAAATTTTAGGATATCATTTTGACACCCAAAAACGGCTTAAAAAACACTGTAGTAGATGGTTTTAAGAGTGGAGAGGGGTGAAAATGCCCGCAACTTCAGTGGAGCGTACGAAGCACAAGCAATTTTTTTGCACACATGCAACAGCGTACGCAAATGGGGTTTTGGGGTAAACCCCCTCTTGAGTTTGATATTTTACAAAAACTGTATTACCTGCGCAAAGGAGATTAACTGTTTTCGCATACTTTTTGCTTGTTAATTTGTCGACTTAACGCAAATGCCACAGAATGAATTTGCATGCAAATTTCAAGGAACTTTGTAAATGGGCCAAAAGTAATACGGTAGAGTTTCTCTAATTCGTCATCGTTTAATTCGTCAATTCGATCAATTCTTTACTTTTTTGTTGGTCCCGGCAGAATTCTTATCTTTTGTGTACATTTCTGTTCGTTTAATTCGCCATCGTCTAATTGGTCAATTTGCTCAATTCTTCACTTCTTTCTATTCCTGAGAAGCGTTTTGTTCGGCTAATTGCAGTTTCGCTTTTGATGTTTAAAGCAGCTAGTTTAACACGTGTGGGAATTCAAACAAAGTAAAGATCCGTATCCTCGAATTACTGCACCTCGAAATTTGTTTATCGAATTTAATCACGAGGTACGAAGCGCGACCCAACTCCCCACTGACAGGATACGGAAAGTCTTTAAAGTTTATTAAAGATTTAAAAGGCTCTAGATTAAATGGAGGAGTCGAGATAGAGTAGCGGAATAAAAGAGTTTAATTTAAGCGATAAAAAAGTTTTCCCAATGAAAATTTCGATTGAGAGTAGCGCTTTCTGCAGTTCATTTTAGGTTGCTTGCATAATTCGTCACTTTGCCTAAACCGTCACTTTTTTCTAATCCTGTTGAGGTGACAAATTAGGCAAATGCTGCTATAATTAGGATTTGATGGGAATCTGGAGTATCGTCTGGATCCAGAAACCATCTCACCACATTTTGTAGACCTTTCGTCTACTACGCATGTTGAAGATTGCTTTCCGCGATAGTTCATCTTATCCAAAACAATTGTCTTTATTTTGTCTGCTATGGCTGATCAGCGCAACCGCTGACCGCACTGGCTTCATTACCATTTTCTGTCGCATGATAGAACTGTTGCACGAGCTCAAAAACAGCTGTTGTTAACACAGAAGCATTTAGACATGTGATAATGTCTTAGCAGGGAAAAAGGAAAAATAAAGGACTTCTATACATATTGTATAACAAAAAATCGAAAGTTTTCTTGCATACTGTATGCGCATTCTCAATCCTTGTGTAGTTTAGTAAGATTCGATCTTTCAAACCGGGGATGCGCCAGCCAGTCCAGCCGCACACTTTTCATGCTCAACTGCTCGTATTCGACAAGACATCAGCGCAGCCCCATTTTGAAGTTGTAAATTGCTCTGATGCAATGACGAGTGTGTTTTACTCCCTTGTTTTGCAATTAGAACTGTTGTGTCGTAGCGTTGAATTTATTTGCCTCCGATATTCTGCTGTAACTTGGAGCGCTGGTAGTTTATATTCAGTGCAATGACACATAAAAGGAGAGTGCGTGTAGAAGAATATGCATATTATGTCAACATACTTCGCCCAAATGTTAGTTTGTAAACATGAATATGACGTCTAACTGTGACGTCACAAACAACGCACATCAAATACAAATGACCACCATATGCCACTGAACGACACCTCCCCCCATGAAAATTTTCTACGTACGCCACTGCACACATGATTTATTTGCTGTTGCCATTTCAGTTAGTTATCAATACGGACTCCTAGGTACTTAACCTGATTCACTTCTTCAACAGTTCCAGCGACAATCTTAATTTTTTATGTTCTTGACTCCTGGTGATTTCCATAAATTCAGTTTTATTGCAATTTCAGGTAAGTTTATTGGATACCAACCAGTCATCGACTTGATTACATTTCGCCATTTAGCTGCTTGTAACGTATTCAAACAATTAAATTTTAAAAAAGGCAAGTGTCATTTGCAAATAATGCAGTTTGGAAAGAAGATGCTTAAGGTAATCATTTATAGAGTAAGAATAACAGAGGGCCAAGAATCGATCCTTGTGGGACACCACATGTTATAATGCGTGATGACTCTGTTTCTGAGAATTTTGTAAATTGATACCTCCTAAAAAGATAGCTTTGGAAAGAGTCACTGGTCATGCCACGGGCTCCATACTTTTGTAATTTGTACAGTAAGATTGACAGTAAGATTGATAGTGTCGAAGGCTTTGCTTAAATCAAGGAAGACTGCAACTACGTGCTTTTTTTATCTAACGCCTGAACGAATTTTTCATGCATATAATTTATTGCATGCTGAGTGGAATGAGCCGGTCGAAAAACAAGTAACTGTTAACGAGACTATAAAACAGACACCCGTCGTTCCATCATCCTGTATTAGCAGACACAAGACGACAGCTAGGAAAAGGACAGAATCATACATCAAATGCTGCTAAACAGAGTTAGACCATTCGCCGAAATATACGGACTCAGTTGAGTTCAGGAAGGGTTCACATTACATTTGGTGACAGGATGGACACAGCACGTAGCGATAAGCACAAGTGAAGTCGGTTGGTCGCTGCGAACCTTTAACACAGGCTATACACCACATGCATACTGCGCATCCTGTGAGACATGTTACAGGTGCCGAAGAATGTAGCCTCAATTAAGAATGTTTTTCAGTAGTTGCATTCATGCAAACAATCTCCCATTCACTCCACAGTATTAAAATAATAATTAGGAAGTCAACGTTTTCATTAGTCTTTGTAGCTTTGTTATAAAAATGGATAGCAGCGAAGGTTTCAGCCAGAGTTAGATGCTTTTTTCAAAAATCTGGAAGGTATGAGTTACATTATGAGTGGATGTAAGTAAGTTTTCTTGTGCTAAATCAGATGCTTAATTAGCGAATCTTGGAATGGTTGCTGGTTGAGGTGCTGATTACCTCCATCAAACAATCCGATGTAGTTTTTAAGGTTTTTACGAAAACTATCACCCACCAATATTTATGGGTCCGGAAGGTTTTACTGCCCAGGTGAACTGATTATATCTTCCCGTCTTGGCGTGGAGCCAGCAGAACTACCCAGGCCCGTAGCCAGGTTTAAAGATTGGGGGAAATACATTTTAGGGGGAAAGATTTATGTTTTATTTTATATTTAAAACAAATATTTCTAGGCACAACAAAATTTGGGGGACACAAAAAATTTGGCGAGGCACTCCTTGAATGCTTCCCCGTGGCTACAGGCCTGGAACTATCTGAGATTTTGTTGATCGTGAGTTATTTCGAAGAGTGATTAGATCGTATTACTTCAGGAAGTCATAAAGAACTTGGCTGCTCAGAGTCATGTTTCGCTTGGAATATTGCAGATGATGTTAACTTAAACATTAGGCAAAATAGTTAAATATTTGATGAAAGCACAATCTTATGTTTGCACAATCTTATGTTTGCACAATCTTATGTTTGCACAAACTTACCAAACTGTGTCCGCGTTGTCCAAAAGTATGTTCATTTTGTTACTTCACCGCTTTTGCGAAATGAAAAATTTCAATTTCATAAAATGTTATTAGGTTTTGCTTCAATGCAAAATGGGTATTTTTCAGCAAAAATTGGTGATTTTTCATCAAATTCACCCGGAATTTAACCACTGGTTAATAGCATGCAACTTATTTCCACGCCCGATGCATGGACAGTCGTTATGCTTCATTTTTTTAATTTCAAAATATATTTTTCCCAAAAAATCGCCCCGGTTCAATTTAATGTAGTTCTTCGATTTAGTTAATGTGGTTTGAAGCTACTTTTTTCTATTTTTTATTCAAACCCCATTTCTTTACCGGAATATTTTGACTTGCTGCGATTTTTTCAGTAATTTGCCTAAACAAAGACTTTATTTGAAAGTTTTCGAATGCACAGCTTGTAATAAATTTCTGAACATATAAAAACTTTGCAATTATAAGTTTTTATATTTAGTACTGCTTCAACAGCGACTAGTGTTCACAATGGTCGCGCGTTTTTTCTGATTCGTGATGGCTTTATTAGTTCTACTTCTCTCCTTTACTACGTGATGGCTTTTTGTGCTGCTTCTGTCTATTAGCTGAGTCGTACGAAACAACAAGCCAATCAATCCCAAGCTTTTTTAGAATTATTATTCATTAGTCCGCTTTAAAAATTAAGCTAAATTATGCTGCGAATTTTTTTCATTATTTACAATCTTTCACTATATATTGCGCAAAAGTGAAAGAATGGGCGGCAGGAGTGCTGATGCAACTGAAGTTTTTAATAAGTAAGTGCAAAAAAGTTATCAGCCATCTCTGTTGTACGGAAATTTCACCTTGTTAGCAGAAACAAGCAGTTAATGTATTTCTTCATGCGGTGTTTTTTTTCAAACGGTTCAGTCAGAAAGGAGCGAAAAGATTCGACAAAACTTGATTATCGGATATATTAAGACTGAAGCGCGTCTTCCAGCAGTCGTTGTGCGAAAGGTGGACCACAACGCGTAACAATCTCAATTGTCTGTGCTTGATTTCCGTGCATTGCCTTGAAATGGTGGAATTAAAGTGATTGTGAGATTATCGGAGATTCCGATTCTCTTTCTCGAGGCTGTGGCGAGGACAGGAAAATAACTTACGATATTTGGAACGCCAATCCGGGCCTGGCTTGATGTTTCTTGCTGATCGCTCTCTGCTTGGCCAGCAAAGCGTGAACTATTTCATAGCAACCGGCTTTGCGATTGTGGCAAAGTTGCTATTTTTGTGGCAAACAATAATGTTGTGGCAACATTAGGTGTGCTGAGGTCTGTAGCCCAACATTATGCTGACAATTACTGACAAGGCGCACCTTTTTATTGCGTGTGTTAACACCGAATGTCAGTTAGAATCATCTCGCAGTCACAAGATGAGCCAGAAACAATTTAAACCATGACTATAGACAAAAGCACGGGTTCAGTAGGTGTGAACGTTGATGATAAGTGATTCAATATTTAAACTTAGTCATCGTTTTGTCACATCCGGTGAAAAGATACGTTGTTTTGAATGGAGGTATTTCCTGGTACAAGAAGAGAAGAGCTGTAGAGAGTTTTGTGATTGTTACAACTCAATTGATACAATGTGATGTCGAAGCAAGCGAGGCGCATATAAGTCCGTTTCTTGAAAACAGCGATGATCAGGTTGCAAAAGTATCCATACAACATGGTCGAGTTAGGGAAGTGATTCAATCACATTCAGAGCAGTTTCAGGCGCTTTCAACTTTCATTTTTATAAGCAGTTGCAATAAAACGAAGAGTCAGAACCACAACTTTTATTATAAAGAATTTATGCGGGTCTATTTGAAAAACATAAAGACATATTTTGCACTCATCAAGGTCAGAAGTTAACACCTGCTTCGCTTTATTTTTTGCTTCAAGCACTAACGCCTAACATGAAAATGTTAAGCAAATGTTGTTTGAAAGATTTTTTTCTAGGTTGGATAGATAGAAGCTTCTTTTAAGACATTGGTGGTAGTAATTTTCGGGAAGAAATTTTATTCGGAACGGTTAAATTATTCTCCTGCTCATCCATTCGTCAGTTTTATTATAAAATAGTTAGAGCTCATACACTTTTTTAATGACATAAGCAGCATCTAAAAACATTTTGAAATGCTCCTGTATTAATAATAATTGTGTCATGTTTGGTTGTTTATTTAAACCCAAGTTTCCACTAAGAGGATTTGATTTGTGGGTTAATGTTTTGTATGAATTTTGTTCAGAAAATGGCCTTTAAGCTGAACCAGGAATAAAGGTTTTGTACAATATAACACAGAGCTTGTTAGTCAATTTCATCATAAGTATAAAATCGCAAATATCTCACGGGGCGACAAAAAGTGGTGGGGGGCGCATGTTCAGTCGTGATTTCACAGATGCAATTTCCTCAGCAAAACTCGAAGCAGGTTTGAATTTAGTTCATCAGTGGAAACACTAATGTTTTAACTCAAATTAAAGCGAAAACGCTGTCACACCAAAGTCATCTGTTGACAGGGTTGCCCAATCTCACACTCCGCCTAAAAAAACTTGAAACAGTGGAGGAACTTTTCACATTTTGACTGATTTTTCTCTGATGAGATGGCTTTGGTGCGGAGCTTTCTGTGGATTTTCTCAAAGCAATCTTCTTTACGTTGGTCTTACCTTCACTTTTCTAAAATCTTTATCAATGTTAAAATTGTAGTTTGCGAAGTATTCGAAAATTTTTACAGAAAAACTCTTAGTCTATGTCAATTATAATAGAAATGTTTTGAAACTTTCCAAAAATTTATTTATGGTTGTGCAGTCTGTTCAGCTTACAAGCTGCGCCAGCAGGGTTCTACCAGCAAATATGGAAAAGATATGCACTCAATGTGGTTGATTACTTTGGTGCGCATAAATTACAGCGCCTTTCTCCGCAGGCCACTGGTAAAATCATGTTTTTATCAAAATCTATACAAAGTAGTACCTGCACAAAAGCTCGTGTTGATGAATGCTCTGAAAGGCTAACACGAGCGTGAGAAGATATTTTCAAATCCTTCTCACCACAGACATGCCTCGACTGGATCTAACGTCTCTTGACAAGTAACAAGACTTGTGATTACCGTGTGCAAATTATAGCCACTAATAACAATGATGTGCTTTGTTCTCTAAGTTTGTTTGCACAAATTTTCATAGCTTATCAGTCGCTTCAAAGCAACTATACTAAAATTGCCATTAAAAAAATTCTTGTTCTGACTCGCTTGCTTGTACAGGCTATTGATTCAAATTAGCAAAATTTTCCAAATGCATGAAAGCAAAGAAAAACATGTTTTTAATTATTTTTAACTTACTGATAGTATTTTCGAGCTCAGCGCTGTCTTTGAAAGTGACGTCAATATTTCCACGATATGGAAGTACAGGTGGAGCTGTTCGCGTAACAATACTGGGAACAGGTACAGTGAAAAATAATTGGTTAATTTTTATGTGTGTTTTGAATTCAATTTTTCTTGTCAATTTTCAGGTTTTTCGGAAGGTGAACCAAATTATGCAGGTGGAACAAATCCTCAAGAAGTCAAAGTATTTTTTGTCAATTCATACAGAAAGTACATATGTGATGTTGGTAAAGATGGAAGTACCAACTCAAGGATTGTTTGCTACACAAGGTAAAAGAGTGAGTCTCAAACATTTGTCAAAGAAACTCTATGATTTTCAAAATAATGTCTTGGCTTTCACAACACACAAATATCTCTTTTTTCTTAGCTCTTTTTAAATGGAAACTCCACCAATCAGAAAAAAATTCTTGCAATGAAAAAAATGCAAAGTTAATTTGAGTTGGTCAATTGATTAGATGGTATTTCTTCCAAAGACAACTGCTTCTAAACAAAACTTTAGAAAAAACTTGATTAAAAAAATTTGTGTCTTAGGCCAATGCCTCAGGATGTCTACTACGTAATGTTGGAAGCCGGAAATACGATTAGTTATGAAAACAACTGCAATGGCAATCCAAGAAGCGGACATTGTGAACACCGGGTATTTGTTGTTATTGTAAAAAGAAAACTTTCAAAAAACTAATGACTTATGCTCCACCTCAAGCAGTTCTACTTCTTAATAATCAATCCACTGTTGCGTCATACTTCACTGAGTGGCTGTGATCTTGGGCAAGTTCCTGGAGGATTATCCTCATGATGCTTTTCCCTCGATTTACCCCTGTGGGACTAACAAATGCTACTGTGTAAACAGAATAAGATTTCACTAAAAAGCCTCCCTTTCTACTTTTCAAACCAAGGCACGCCCAAGAGTACATCTGCCAACCGTAATTTTTCTGCCAACCGTAATTTTTTTTAAATTACGTTTAGGAACGTAAGTTTTCTTACACATTTCACCAAAGCTGTGTTTTGAGTCATAGCGGCATGATTCTGTCAATGTGTATTGCTTCTTTGATCGTTGCATGGCGTCAGACAATTTTCGTTTTGTGAAAGCAATTATTTGAGAACGATGTGTTTTCCAGTTTTTACTTGCCGTAGGTTGTGTTCTGATTTATTCAATTTTGTCCCGAGCTTGTTTGCTTTCTTCGCCTTTCAACGTTTCACCCGTAAGCATTGCTTGCAGATTTCAGGATTGAGAATGCGTAGGTTTACCTGAAATATATTTCTTATTTAAAAATTTTGCTGGTAGACTCAAATCCGTCGCTTTTGTGAAGACTAATTACTTGAATAAATAAAAAGTATTTGTTGGTTTGAAATTATAATTCTTATAACTGGTTTCACAACTACATCGCGTTGACTCAGGTTTGTCTATGGGACCAGTGGCGTAACCGACGGGGAAGAAGAGGGTCCCCCTGGCAAGGTAAATGTAACAATCGGGCCCCCACTTAGCTCATATTTCGGTTTTGGTTTTCAGTAGGTGGTTGTTTTTCGGAGTTTTTTCCCGGTGATTCATGGTTTTAGCATAGCCAGCCATCCACATCCTGATTCACCATCATTTCTCAATTTTTTTATGAGTGTTGGCTAATGGACCTTCTACAGTGGCCAGTACGCCCCTTTCGGGTAATTTTCATCCTTGGCTCAACCCTCTAATTACGCCACTGTATGGAACCCTTTCTGTTCCATATCGTGGTCGCTTGTGACCGTTCTTTTCCATCCCATGGGATTCCACGAAACTACTGTAATGATACGGATTACACTATATCATGTGCATGTCTAGCCCAGCTATGTCCAACCGAAATGCCTTACTGGGCCAAAAATTATGTTACTATTTTCGTGAGGGCCGCACGTTGAATGACTTGCTTTCATTTTAGCGAAGCAAAGATTGGTTTAAAGCTACTGGAAGCGTTCGAATACTAACTGCAAGGATAGCGATTGTATGGTACTTTTAATCACTCCCATACCAAAGGCAGTGCAGGGAACACATACAGAGCCAGAGGAAAGGCTCCCTGTACCTCCCGACCGGAGAGTACCTAGCAAAAAAGGGGTCCCCCAAATCTGACTGAGAACCTTTGTTAGGGCGTATAGACACTCCTGAACTGAACTCACCAAGAACTGATTTCATACATGGGAAGAAAGACATCGCCCCCATAAAATGTGACAAGAACCATAGTAAAACAATTTTTAAAGTAATACATACATGGCCCATGCCGAACGACGAAGACACTAGAACATTTTGCGGAAAGTTCTTATACAACGCAATTGCGAGTACAGACAATGCACAACACAAGAATTGTCCTTCCAGTGACATCGACGATCGCCCGG
>JGI24158J21664_10004616_pt1 | contig 17770 bp, 12 predicted proteins | sample Ectturendosymbi3_FD_21664 | JGI IMG/M metagenome (IMG submission 21664)
TCATTGTAAGCTGCTGACGAAAAGTTTGCAGATGTGCTGCTTCATTCAAGCAAAACCATTTTCAAAATTTTAAATGATGCTCGTGTGACTAGTCAAGTAACCAGCTATGACTTTTTTCTAAAGGTGTGTAGCACACATTTACAGCATCAGTCACGACCAACCAACTTTATAGGCTGCCGTCATCGTTGCGACTTATCTATCTTAACAACCAAGTTCTATTTAACTTATACCTTCGAGCACCGCTCACCTTGTTCGATTCAACGCTAACAAGGTTTTGCTGCAGAGGTCAATGTGTTTTGCAAGGGTCTGTGATGCGAAATACGTCGTCGATATTTTCGCAAGCATGCAGTGTCGTAGCTCTTGAGATACTACGTTGTGTTCAATTAAACGCCCTTTCTTTGGGAAACACTTGACGCTTTGGTCAGAGCGCATCCAGCAAGCAAACGTAAAGAAAACGTTTCTTTGACGTTTTTTGGTAGGAAACGTCATTTATCAATGTTCTGGTCTGAAGAAGCTGAAAATACAGCTTCTAATTTACTATCATTTTCCTCGGAAATCGAAGGCAAATGGATATATATCTCGGGCAAAGCATTTTTAGAGAGCATTCAGCAACTGCTGTGTGGGCCGGAGTTATATGACGTGGAAGACATACGGGTTTGGTTGCGTTTGAGAAAGAATCTCCTCTGCTCTCACCAATCCGGAATTTGTCTCTCCTTTCCTGACTGATCATTTGTCTAATGCTACATTATTCTCCGATGAACCATTGCCACTACAAACAAGATTATGAAGAAAATGCAACCTGCCCATGAGTCTTGGGTCTTATAGCGATCAAACCACGCATCGCTTGAAATCTGCTTTGACATCTGTAACTGCATAACTCATTCGGCACCATTTCTAGTTCCTGTTTTGTGCATACTGTCTCCAGCGCTCTGCTTTATTGTCTTTTGTTGTTAGCATGCAGCTGTTTCAACGTCTCATGCTATTGTCAACAACATCTGCGAGTTGCAAACGGTATGTTGATTGGATTTGTGAGCGGCCAATAGCAACCATAAAACACACATTAGCACATACTCAACAATTCTACAATGTCACAGGAGGAGAGGAGTGTAAATTGCAAAGATGACAATATCGTGGTTGATAAACAGATGTAGTGGTGGTGTGAAACGTACAGTACTAACTAAAGACAACAGTACGGTAGTCAGGTTGAAAAGCCAGGGGCAGGCATTCACCCTCTTTGGTTTCTAGTGCGTATAAGCATTTCTGTCCAAGCAAAAACTTGCCTATTTTTCCTTGCTGCGAGGCTAGTGTGCACTATTCTCATTGCATTTGAAAGATGATTTTTTTCGGCGTTGGACTCCCACTGTTTCATAAGACCCTTTTCGATAAAAAGCGGTGCATTTTCAGGAAACCTTCGTAGGTCACTGGTTATGTCGTCGCAGGCCACCGTTTGCCTATCAAAGTCTTCAAATTGCATTCAGTCGTTCCTTTTGTACATCAAACGTTTATCGCTCCCCTACACCAGTGATTCTCAACGTGGTCCAGGTGGATTACCGGTGGTCCACCTGGAAATTCTAGTGTTCCGCAGGAAGTTCCATAATTATTTGATAAAACGTTCCTGAAAAGTTTCGACTTGTTGGTCATAAGGTATCAGAATATAACAAAATGGTCCATCGGGTATTTTTTGAAAAAGATGGTCCGTGGGCCAAAAAAGGTTGAGGACNACTGCGCCTACACGATTAACTGCAGCTATGATTATGGGATCAGCTTCTTTGAAAGATTGCAGCAGTGGTATGTTGTTTTTTTTCAGAAGTTNAAATGTGAGAAAAAACTAGCTGAATTATTTTATTTCAGTTTAGAAGCGCTGACACAAGTCGTTTTCACGTCGTTCACGCTTGAAAGAGCCAGGCAGGACACTGCTATAAGGGGAAGCACGAAACAAAAAAAGGCTGTCATATTGCACACGCATAGAGCATGATGCTGACTGAATAAAGGTATTCGGTATGGAAAGAGCTTATCAAACGGAGCCTGTATGGTCTGCACGCCCCTTCAAATGCATGAGTGGAGACGAATCCCTCACTACTGAAGATAAATATTCCTCATCTAATAGCACGAATCAGGATGAACTCCGGATTCAGAAAAACGTGGTTCCCTATTCTACCCACCTAATGTATATGTGTTTTAACCGGTGCGAAGAATGACATAATAACAAAAGAAACTAACGTTTCAATGGTTATCTTTTTTTAACATTTCGACAGCTTGAGAATGGCCAGTGTTGACAGCCAGAACTTTGTGTACAAAAGATACTGCCCAAGTCGTAGACGTTAATTTACATGACACACACAGAAGGGACAATAAACACAGGTTACAAAAAGAGAGCAGAAGAAAAGAACCCGACAGTGGTAAATCTACCAAGCGACTTCAAATAAAGAGGAGATATATTATTGTATGTAAAAAGAATGAAGCAAATTTTTGGAAACACGCAGAACATCTTGGTTTATAGCATGATTGTTAATATTCATGTAATGTATTTCTATAAAGCGAGGAATGGGAAGTTACTTTCAAAACCTAGAACTTTGGACCATTTTCAATCTATTTTTTCTGCCGTTTTCATATCAACATGTTGGTTAAGGTTTTCTGGTTCCGAATGCACCGTAATATAGATTAAAGCAAGAAGAACAGATAGGTATGCAGGTCTGCCCAAGATTTCCAGGCTGTTTTGGCATGAAAGAGCTTTCTCCTCTTTAATGTTATATCTATACGACCTTGAATGTCAATCAACCAACTGCTTCCACAAAGACGTTGTTTGTTTGGCACAGTGAAAGGGTAGCTGTTAAAGCAACAGAAGCTCTTTAGCAGGTTGGGTATCTTACATGTGCGCATCGGAACATTTGCATATCGTCNCGCCAATCTCATCGACGAATCANGGAAAGATGTGAATCCTGAAAGGTCCTCCTACGCTATTTTCAAACTACAGGATTATAGGTTGACGGTAATCGTAGATCTGCCGAACGTCGAAGCGCAGATGACGTAATTCTGGTAACGTAGAAAAAATGTTTGACATATGTTGCGATGAAGATCAACTTCGTTTGGTCCATTTGAAGGTAACATTTACTGTGTTTACATGGCACTTAATAATTGTGGCGTTTTCAACTGTGACCATCCGAAAAATGTGGCCAACATTGGCCACAACCTCTCATCCACCTGCACATCGGTCACAATCTATTGTGGCCTTTGAGTTCTGGACCACCACACAAACAGGGCCGCTAAAAGCCACAGTCCAGCCACAATCTTGAGGATGACTTAGCAAGAAAAAAGCCACAATTGTCATAAAGCCACAATGAAATGTGTCATGCAAACACAGTAAGTGTTGCACGATGTGACGTCACGTTACACAGCACCAATAGGAAGTCATCTAGGATCAGATTGCGCAGGGCAGCAGGCGCAATAAGAGTGAACCTGGTCTAGTGGGAAGCCTCTTATTGCATGTGCTGCCCAAACATCATGGACCCTGGATTCTGAGTTCGCGTCTCCAAAAAGTGACGGCTACAACACCCTTGCTTGTCCCTTATTTTAAGTAATCGTCATTTACAAACTGTGACGTGGGGTAGGAAAAGATGGTTTTCCTTAATGCTGGCTTCACCCTGTCGAGACGTCGCATGTTTCGCTTTGTGTTTTTACAAGATTGCAAGAAGTAAACAAAAGTAATTAAAAAATTGCTGGCCAGAATATGGCTCAGCAACACAAAGAGAAAAGCTGTTATCTATTGAAAAAGCGAAAGTGTAATTCAACGAGGTGCTGCAATCGCGAAATGACCTGTTTCGAATCCACTATCTCTATAACGAGTTATCCACATTTTGAAAAGTTTTGCAAGCACGTATCTTAAACAAAACAATGTCCTAAACCAAGCCGTCTGAATCGTCATAGAATATTTCATTTTCAAGTTTGTTGAATATTATCAAGGTTACAGAATATAATCACCGCCGTGCATTCCCATTATGCAGGTTAAGCACTTGCTTACATGACACTGGCTCGAAAGGGAGATTCACAAAATTAAGAAAAATTAAAAAGACATTTGAAATAAATTCGTATAGTTAGTGATTGTTCATAGAGTTTTGTTTCTTAAAATTATTGTGTACCTTTGGATTGTCTTGCCAGATGCACCACATATGCTGCAGCTTTCGTAATGTACTCTGACCCCTTTCGAAAAATGAGGTCATTAACACTGTCCACGTTTTCTGCAAAATTGTAACTGCGTGTCTGTGGCGATGAAATGTTTTACAGCAAGCACTAAATAGGGTTGCAAGTCTAGAACGAACAAGCTAGATTTGACGTTGCCTAGCGCTTTAATTTCTTGGAAACATGGTCACTAACTGCACAGCAGGGAGTTCTTTCTTACAACTGAAGCGTGCAAAAATGTAGAGATCAGTTATTCTTCTAGAACGATTCGACTCATTTTGTATAAATAACAACTGATGTAGAAATTTTGAGAAGAATTCATTTCAAGGATATAATCATGGATTTTGACAAAGCAAAATGTAGACAATTGCTTTTAAGGTAATGAACGTGGAAACTGTGCTACATTGGTGGAATATTGGAATACGTGTATTATTTTACGCTGCTGTTATGTACATTTTGCACTTGGTCAGACCCGTCAACAACTAAAATGGACTGGGTCAGTGTGGAAACGAAGATGCACCAAGGTTCGTCAGTGGAACCATGAACCTTAATCCATCACTGAATAAATGCTCACATACGGCAAAATTAGGGATTGAAGGCATGGATTAATTTAACTACAATTAACCCCACAAACCTGCATTTTTAGATGTTAAATGACATGGCAGCTGATCTGAACATACTCGTTTTTAATATATCAGAATAAATTAACGCAGTTTTACCTGTAGGGTTTAGATTTGTACTCAACAATCCATGGGTTTTTCGGGATTTAACGAACTTGTTAAAGGTAAACACATAAGCTGCAGCAACCGTATTGAATTCTCATAACACTGACGCATATGAGCGCATCAAGGAAGATCCTGAGGTTATTTGCGAAACAGCCAAGAGCCGAGAAAGCACGTTCAGCCTCAACTGATGTGGACTTGAAAGTTTAGAGTGCTTCATTCACGTTTTCTAGGTTGCTTGGTCTTATTTGCTAGTCTCGTAAAGCTGCATTTCTTACTGAACCACAGGACCACATCCAGCCAACGTCTCACTGACTTCCAAAAGAAACTCTCACGCAACAGTTGATATTGCGAACCGAGACAAGGAAATAACTTCAAGTTTATTGCTAGATTTTGAAATTAACAAAAACCGGATGACTTCCAGCAGGGCTGCAACCAGGAACGGGCAAACCGGGCAATTGCCCCTCCCCGAAATTTTTGCAAACATGATGGCGTTGAGGGACTTCACACGTAAAGTTAATTCTCGAGACTGCGTTACCTCTACATTAACTACTTCTCAAGACAATTTTTGCATACGCTTTTTGTTTGCTGTGTTATATAGGATAAAACAATTAAACAATCAATGTACCATGCATCATGCTTCCAAAAACTTCCAACACAGAAGCGGAGAGAATCTTTGAGGCGCTAGTTAAGTGAAAGAAACCGTTTCATGAAAGTGACGTTGTGGTTCTGAATGTGACCTCACAGAGCAGGAAGCAATAGGCTACCAATCGAGGCTACTGCCGCACAGCGTTGCCATCTAATTTGCTGCTAAATCTAGCAGGATTTTCTCACTGTTAGCAGCTGATTTGCTGCTAAAACTGGCAGGATTTTCTCATTGTTAGCTTTAAAAATTTCAATCTGGCAGTTAGCTGATTTTCTAGCAGGCATATCCAGCAGCTACCTTCAATCATGTGCAATTTTTTGTTCGGTATGAATGTTGTTCTCTATGTTATTTGTACAATGTGTCAACTATTCTTCTGCTTCTTTTTGTATTAACTGATGTCTTGGATTGATTGGTTTTATATCTGAAAATTTCAAAAAGACTACCGCTAAAATATTAACAAAAAGCTTTTAAGCTGTTAGTGAAACAGTATGTGGGATTGGTAATAATCGTGTAGGAGCTTACGCTTTTCTGAATATATCATCATTTCCTCCCTTTTAATTGGTAAGCAGGGATGGCGGAACCGGGGGGCCGCAGGGACTAGGCCCCTTCCTTTTTGTCTGGGGGTTGGCCCGCCCAGTTTTACATTTGGAATTGTGCTTCAAGCAACACAATCAGTATCGGGTCCATTGTTAAAGTCAGTCGCTTGAAAAAGATCTTTCATTAGTTCTTTTGACGTGCACTTGTGGCCCCCACATTGGAAAAGGGTCCTCCATCATTGTTGGAAAGCTGATCATAGCAAAAAGGTCGCATTATGGTTGACTGCACATCGATGACGTCATGATCGTTGCCAAAAGTGATTTCTGCCCCCTCCGAAATTTTTCGCTGATTGCGGCCCTGACTTCCAGAAAAGCTAGATTTAATGAAAATCATTAAGAGTGGCAACGATGATCGCACCGTGTGTTGTAACTTACTACACAAGTTCCGATTCCCAATCAATTGTTACCCGATATTTAGCAGTTGATGATTGATAATAATTATTACAACACTGAGATCAATATTACATTAAAATCCTTTATGCGCAAGGCAGCCGGCTTGCAGTGTAAAACTGCTCTAAAATATAAATAACCCACAAATCAATGCGAAATGGCACCGTATTGACGTTCATAGATGCATTCTCGAAATCCTGGGATTTTAACAAAAATAATCCTTCGATCGGGAAGAGAACAAAGGGTTAAAATCTAGGGATTTCAAGCTTAATTAAAACCACATAAACTGACGCCGTTCCACGGCACTTATTCAACAGGATTTGCCCTGTTTACCAGAAACAAACAGAACATTTATTTTATGGCTGCTAAAACGCAGACATACCTGCTTTGCGCACAGGTGGTTACCTGGTGCGATTCACGTTCAAATAGTTTGTGATTTTCAAACTGTAGGCAAGTCAAAAATATGGGGCAAGCAAAGCACGTTGTTACATTTTTTGCCCTGTCTGAACATTAGAGCTTTAATTAAAAACGTCACGGAAAGAATCGTTGAATACTTCTGTCTGGTAGTAACGCAGGTCGAATTCAACTTCCGCACTCATTGTTTGTCATTAGCGAAGAAGCTGTAACTGAAAAGAGCGTTTTCGCTGCACGGCGTTCATCACGGGTGAAGGGTTGGATGACGCTTTCCAGTTTCTGGTCACCTGTTGGCGGCCATGCAACCTGTGGGACGACGACTTCAAACACCTTGATCAAGAATCACCCTCGCCACGTCGGGAGATTCGTTCAAGCTCTCGTCGGTAGCGTCCTGCAAACACAGGGAATATTTTCGTAAAAGCTGTTTGGGGGCAGGAATTTCAAAAGGCGTTACTTCTCCGTTCAGATATAATTTATACTATACGGCTTGCGGCGTAGCTTTAGAAATTTTCGCCAATCTACGAGTACCTTGTTTAAGCTGATTTACAGTAGTTGCAAATGCAAGAGAAAAGTTGAGAAATAAATTTTGACTGGTGACCGGAGGATTTGTTGGTCATGATTTTTGGATTAATTTAGCAAACTATCACATTTTAGTTAAACAACAGCGGAACATCCCTGCTCAATAGTCGAAATGTATGCCTTGCAAACATCATAGCGTGTTTTCTTACTGGGAAAGGATTCCATTCCATCAGTGGTGTAGGAGGTGGGGGGTGCAAGGAGTGCAAGTTAACCCCCAAAAGTTCTGATTTGTTGAAAATTTGAGCAAAATCACTGAAAATTTTGACAAAACTGAAAATCTGGGTAAAATTCCTGAAAATCCAGACAAAAAGGGCGCTCAACGTTGTTTGACTTTTAAAATGGCGCCCAAACTTTGCAGAAAAACACAATTAAGACCATTCTTTGGGTTCACACCAAAAACAGGTCTTCATGTTCTTTGTGAGAGAAATTTTGTGGGCAAAAGGCGCACAAAAACGTTTCGGGCAAGTTTGGGGAAATTCGGGCAAAAATCCTTCGCACCCCAAAATGTTGCCTGCTCCTACACCTATGCATTTGATAGACACTGATTAATTCTGATGAGAAAGCGTAAAAGCGACTTTAACGTTATTTTCGATGTTGAAGACATTAAAAAGGTGGCAGAAACACAAGAAACGCATTTTTGCTGTTCTGTAGTATATTACGACACTGACGTGTTTCTATTATAATGCCCAGTTACTGCTATTAACTGCAGGCTGCAGATTTTACAAATCATTATTAATATTACCCGTTTAACCTTATCAAATTTGATCAAGATCGCGAGGGACGGAAAGATTTTTTGCGTTTCGCTTCACTGGAAACCGTTGTAAACTTCTGACGAGCTGGCGCTTTCCCTGGTAATTGTCACCTTTGAAGTAAAAGTTCATTCGAAAGTAGAAAACGAATCAACGACATCCTATGGTAACATCCCTCAACATTGCTTTGGTGGCAAAAGGATTCTTACAAGAAACCTTACATTTCCAGCACGCTTTGAACTATGCGATACCTTTAGCGCTTCTTTGCGGAGGGTAAATGTTTGGTTTTCTAGAAAATGAAAAAGTTTTTTGCTACCTCGAGTGACTTATTGCAGTATTTTCTCCTTGCAAATATGCGGGAAAAAGGATTCTTTAGATGCAAACAAGGGCGTTCGCGGCCGCCTACACACGCGAAGGCAGCGATGTCAAACGATAAAGGCAAAGCCTCCCTCTGGGTGAGGAGAGGTCGATGTCAAACGCAGAGTTATTTTGCGGAAAAACACAAGCAAGTCGCACAACGGCGTTTTGGATTGTATGTCGTTTTACGGGCGCAGGGATGGCATCACGATGTTTTCGAAAATCTGCAGAAGCTTCGTCAGCGTTTTAGACAGCTGGCGTGAGCCAGGCGGAGGAAAGTTTCAACAAATCATTACAAACAGAATCCACCAAATTTTTACTGTTTTTGCCGTCGAAGTGAAAACAATATATTTTTTATCGTTAACTGCTGTTATAACTGGTGATCAGTTTCTATTTCACAGAACACTATTTTTCTCTGAGAAGAACCAGGTATGATTGCGATTGTTTCTCGCAAAAAAAACGTTGAAAGACGTAAAAGGGAAAATCTTTAAAACAGCGGTTGGCAACCTTACGGCCCGTGGGCCGGATCAGGCCAGCCAAGCAAAATCATACGGCCCCGCAGCACCATAACAATCGTCGCAACTGCAGCAGAAGAGAAGGTTCAAATGGAATTATAGTGGAGCTTCAGTGCAGTAACGAGGTAAAATCAAAATTGTGGATGTATCACTACTTAACATTTATACAAAAATATGCTGAATGCAAACAATATCCCAACTTGATTAATCCTGGCAAAATTATGGCATCGATGTTTGGCAGCGCGTATGCGTATGAACAACTCTTTTTGTCAGTGAAATCCAGCAAGAGCAAGTTGAGAACACAACTTACTAATGACCACTTGCAAAATGTTATGCTTCTCGCCTCATCCAACTTACCACCTTAACTTCAGAAACTTTGAAACTAGAAACAACATCAAATATCACAATAAAGTGGTGCTATAATTGTACTGTATGTCGTATTTTGTGCTTCCATTATGAACTGTGGAAATCATGAGTTAATCTGATTATAATTCCATAAGTTAGCAAGTTTTAACAACATCATAAACAGTGAAGGGAACGGAATTATGGGTGTAAAATTAGTACGGCCCGCCAGACCTTGCAGAGCCTTTTTTTGGCCCGCAGCTGGGGAAAGGTTGCCGACCCCCGCTTTAAAAGATTTTTTTTCAATAGGCAAATGATAACTTTAAAACTGCTACGTGTTTTTTTTTACCATGCTGGATTCTACACATTCACCATGGTAAGGACAAACAAAAACACATAGCAGTTTTAAGATGAATCATTCAAAGCCTGATTTTTCTTGGGTCTGTCATTATTTACTGCAAAAGTATGGAGTAAAAAAGTAACAAATAAATGATAAGGTCACGATAATCAAAAGTTTAGTCAAATTCGTTTATGTTTCGAAACGTGGAGGTGATGTTCTAACCAATCCCTTATTTCGTATAATTTATTCGTTCAGGGAGACAGAATTTGTTTAGTTTTAATAATTCAAACCACATGAAAAAGTCCTTCTTACCTGCTGCCAGTTGATTTACAGTATTATTGACTTTGTGCATGCCTATGTTTTGATTTTTATTTGGAACAGAAAAGGATGGTCTAATAAAGGTTATTAGTAACTTCGTAGACGATTTTGCAAAAACGTTTTCGTGTTTCGCAAGCTTGTGCCTAGGAAAGACAATTTGGGTAAGTGCATTATCTGCATTTGCAGTTTGTTAGAATAATATAACATTACCGATACTTTCAACCAGAGATAATCTATCCAGCTGACGTTGTCACCACAGAGAGGGGTATGATTGCAAACTTTTCACCGAAAGATAAAGCAAACTTAAATTTCATGTCTATGGTGCTCCACCTTCACAAAACGCAACACTGCCACCTGATGGCATTTTAACATTGCGCTAAACTGAGATTCTTCATAGTCTTGGCATTTCTTTCGAAAGCCATTCCGTTTTGAACTGAATGTCAGTTAGCTATTCACAAACCAACAAAGTGCTGTGTGGCTAGTTACATAAACCAGCGTTGAAAAAACGTTTTTGTGGTGGACCAGAAAACTGCAGAAAAAATATGATTTAACCGAAACAAAAGCTTGAAAGAATACCTTTGCTTTAATTGAAGCCATTCCGTTCTCGTGCTTGTGTAAACAGAGCGCAGCTACAGTCAACACGATCTCTGCGGTTGCCAGAAAGCACAGCAGCAAATGAAGAGCTGTAGAAATCTGCATAACAAGCATAGGTACTTCAAAGTGTTCAGGGGATTGTGACCTTGAAATCTACCGATATTTCTATTAGAATTATACTTTTGAAAGGCGCTGACAGGCAGCAAAACGTTATTTTATCGCAGGCGTGGTTTTTTATGCTTTGGCGTGGAATCAGCCCAACGGCCGCAACCAGCTGTAATTTTCGGAGGGGTTGATTGTAACTTGTTGTTGCACTATTTTCTGGAGGGAAATTACCTTACAACTAAACGTGACTTTGAAAATGTCGCGGGAATTGCAATTGCCCGGTTGCCCACCCCCTGGTTCCGGGCCTGAGCCAGCCGATGATGACTGAGATCCTAATAGTTTTAAGATTTCATAAATAGCCTTCCCTTCGTTCTTTCAAACAAAGTATTGATTAAAAAATACATAAATAAACCCAATGATGCAAAAATGTAGAGTTCTGGAATATTTTCATCTGAGCTTGCGGAATCATTAAATCATTAACCGTAGCAGCTGTAGAATCCATTCTCAGAATCAGATTCTGCAGAACGCTATTTTGATTGATGTGTGGCCTTAAAATTTAGACAATGTTGTTAGGAATGCTTTTTTTCCGATCCTGCCCATACATTCTACTTAATACAGGGCCGCAACCAGCTGACCTATTCGGGAGTGGGGCACAAATTGATTGGAACTTGATTTTGTACCTAACAACAAAACATGTTTTTAAAGCTGTTTGGGGGAGGTCAATTGGCTGTTTGAACCCCTGGTTGCAGCCTTGACTTATCACCTGGTTACTATGGTAATCATGCAATATTGGATACCATTTTACTTTGAAAATGAGACTTTCATAGGGAGATGAGATAAACTGAATTTTGTTTGTCACTGAAATTTACAACAAAGCTTGCTGAAAAATTGTAGTGAGATTTTAGAAACAATGCAATCTTTCGTCGGAACAAGCTGAGACCTGCAGAGTTGTCTGTGTTAATGGAATTAGGTGGCCTCTAGATGTGATTTCTTGAAAACGATTAGGCTTAATTAATAAGTTATTAGCCTAATAATGTTAGCGAATGCACTTATTTACAGGCCCGTAACCAGGGGGTACGCAGGGGGGCAAAGTCCCTCCTAGAAAATTCCCCCCCCCCTGAAAAGTGTGTTGGACATTGTTTAAAACCATTGGACCCAGTACAAAAATGTAGGCCCCTCTCAGAAAACTCTTCGCCCCTCTTGGTGTTCCAGGCTGGTTACGGGCCTGCTTATTTATTTACCTTTGCCTCGCTGAGCAACTCATGCGAGGAGTGAAACCGAAGCCATGCTTGCTGAGAAAGCGTGGTTGACGCATTCTTTTTATACGCCAATCATTTTACTTCCAGGTTGCTTGTATTAATTTTAACTGGAGTTCACATGTTACGCTAAAAATTCATTTTGGTACCTACCACAGAATTTGGTAAGTTTAAGTGCTCGTTTCAAATCATGCCATTACCGGATTTTACAGCAAATCTTTGGGTGTACTGTAAATAATTTATTTGAAAAAGGAAAATGTATTTAACACAAATTCACAAAAGTATTGAATTTCTGCCTGCCTGCGTGGCTGAGTGCAAACGTTTTCTTTATTTTGTCCAACAAAAACAGTTTCGAAGAACGAAAAAATGCTGAAGAAAAATTACGCTCCGCATTTAGAACAACAATCGCTTTACCAATACATCAAGCGAATCATTGAAAATCGTCTGTGTGCAGCCTTTGCCTTTGAACTTTGGCTTAGGCTTACTAAGAAAACTAAACTTTACTTTGCCTGCACTGCACCAAAATAACTCAAAATAGCTGCATAATGCCGCCTCCTCATACGTAGTTTTAAGTCAAAGGATGCGGTTGAGAAAGTAATCTCTCGCTATATGCTTTGTTTTCGAACATTACTATTCAAGCACAAGGAATAATCGGAATTGGACATTTCTGTACTCACCCATTTTCTTCCGAAAGAAACAACAGTTTCTACTGTTTCAACAGTAATCATCAGCAACGCAAAATAGATGCAAGTCACGCCGAAAGCGACCATAATCTGCAAGGTAAACAAGACTCGGTTGAGCCACGCACATACTTGTTAGAACCAGGAGTTTAGATCAAGGACTCTACCTAGCTTCAACGAAAGAGTATTCACGTAAAGACTGTGACGAAAAAGCACATCGCAAAAATGTTCAGCACCACCGAGAAAATGGAGTTACAGAGCGATGCAGTGGAGGGGTGGGCGAGCGTCCGCTTGATGGAAGATGTTGGGAGAAAAGCCTAATATGCAAAGCCACACTGAACATAAGAGGATTTATTACGGCCTCTCTGCGGAAACTTTCAAACACAAATACAATAAACACACGCGCAGCTTCAGAAACGAAGGTTGCAAGGTCGCGAATAGCACGGTCCAGCTACTTTTGGACCATTTTACAAAAATGCGACAACGCGCGGGCCGCTTCCAACAAAATGATGTATAAAACAACACACAAAATTTAAAATTGAAAAGGGGAAACAAGTTAGTTAAGTGAGTGTATCATTGAAATTCTTACACTATAGTGATAAAAATGTTTTTATAAATCTCTATATAGGTGTGGCTTTTCTGACGCCGTCGTTCCTTTAACATATTGCCAATATATTAGCGGTAGCAGGGCGGAGACTATGTTCCGGTGTTCTCTCTAGAGCCTAGTCTAACTCCGTTAAATATTGTACATTATTATTAACAGATGTTGTGCTTTTTCTAATTAAAATTGCCTACTGTAACATAGATACAACAGTCAATATTGAGAAAGCTCGCAGGTCCGCACTCGGACCACTCAGAATAAGAAGAAACTTGCAGAGTAGGTATGGCAACAGAAAAAAATTTTTACTACAGCTCGGAATATTCTCTCTGCAATAAAGGCTTACGCTTACAGAAACCAGTGTATTCAGAAGGTAAGAAACTTCTTGAGTGACAGTGCAAGTGGTCTGATTAACATGTCTCTCACCCGAAAAGGCCGCCTCATCGTGGCGCCGGTGAAGTTTATTCCCGACATCAGAATGAACTGTGAACACAAAAATGCATTTCTGAACCATTTCAGGCTGCACCCTAACCAAGGTTCTCGCATAGCAGTGACGTCAATGCAGCGTGAGTTCGTCCGCCTGAAGGGATATTTGAGAAACAGCACAACAAAATGAGCACGGCTGTGCAACTGCAATTCTCGGCGTAATTGCGATTGTAATTAAAAGCAGTTTGTCATGAAAAGATAAAGATCGCCTCTTACAAAGTTTTATGCATTATGCTTCTTGTCCTAAAATATCAAGTGCAACTTTGGCAGATGAACATATCGATAACCGATTAGAAGAAATCTTGGAAAGCGGAGAATCTCTCACAGGTCCGTTTGTTTGGATTTTTAATGCTTTCGACTCTCCGCTTGTACATATTTGAAAACGTTAAAGAGTAAATGAAGAAAAATCTCGAGAAAGAGCGATACTTCACTTTGCATGTTCGTTTGACTCGTCGCACGAAGACGCTCGGCGGAGACGTGTGGCAGTAACCTCTGAAAAGTGCCGCAAAATCCCTTCAAACCAAACCACGTCACTCCAAAACCACTCATTTCTTTCTTCGAAGCGCGATGGATCGACTTTCTCTGAATGTTCCGTTGGCTAGTCAGTTTGTAGAGTGGCCTTTGTTCGCTGGCTGATTGTGTTTAGTGTCGCAAAGAACCTGAACTTGTGCCCGCTAAAATATGTCTCAATACTGCTGCTCCCAATTTTAATCTTTGCGGGCTCTTTCAAACGAAAAACAGCATTCTAACCTTGATATAGAAACAAATATGTGAATATTGCATACTGTGTTCTGGTTTGTAGAACATGTCATGTACACCTGGGGCATATTAACATCAATCAGCAACAGTTTTTAATGTCATTTTTGATATCCGTCTAGAGCAAAAAGTAGTGTGTTTGGCGAGACATCTGGAGTTGCACGAGAACAGAAGCTTAAATTAAACTGTTGCTAAAACAAATCGTAAGAAATTTTAAGCTGTTCACAACCAAATGAAACCGGCATACGCTTTTGCACTTTCGCTTCTATCAAAGCTCGCGTTTATATATTACAGTATTGGTGTTCGTGACGCATTACAAATATGTATGAACAGCAGGCAGAGCTTTTGATGGATTCTGTTCGTTTTACCTGACAAACAGCTGTACAGCCTCTGCTGGACAAACTGGTGATGTTGTTTGCTGCTGTAACAACTTGGATAATTTCGAACCTAGTGTACAATTAAGTTTGAAACACTTGGATGTAGCAGCAGAACGTTTCAACTACGAAGCTATTTATTCATGTTCCAATGAAACCCTGCAAAAACTCGTTGACACCGGTGAGGCGCGTATCCGCAAAAGTTGTTCAAACAATGACAACAGCGTGCGTAATGCAGGGTTTTATTAGAACACAAAAAATATAATCAGGGAAAAGCCGAAGACAAACATTCAGTCCTTTTTAGAGTATTTGAAAATATGTTCAACGCCATACTTCGAACGTTTTCAGTGAAGGCCCTCACGATACGCCCTTGCAAACAACCATGCAGTTGGCACTTACAAAAGCAGCACACCAAATTCCACTGCCTGTAGAGCCAGGATCCATTTCCACAGTCAGCGGGATTGAAATGGCAATACACAGCAAGGCAATGACGAGTTGTGCAATCTAAAAATAGTGTTTTTGTGATATGAAGAGGCTGGCCTTCAAAAAATCAATCGAGGTATTTGAAAGTTTATCAAAGCTTAGACAATTAGAAAAACTGCAGCTATAATTTTTTGCGAATGGGTAATGGACATCAAAGCCTACGAAATTAATATGAAGTTGTCATGTACTGCCCTTAACATTTATCAATTAGTAACATTTGTTATTTTATATCGACAATCTATAGAACTATACACAGGGTTACCGTATTTCCGGACTGAAAAATAAACACGTTTCGGAAAAAACTGTTCAAGCATCAAAATATAACTTCAAATTTAGGTATCAAACATAACTAACAGTCCCAAAATAATAAAATAATGTCATAACAACCAACAGTGCAGTGTAAATGGCAACTGCTCAAGTATGAGTTACAGTGCCAATGACAACTACGGTAATGTAAACAACAGCTTCCACGTGAATGAAGCTTTGTGATGTCACAATGAAAACACGGGATATGACTAAATCTATTTCATAGGACTTATCTACAGAAAACCTTTCACAGCCACGAATTAGCTCCTGGACGTTAAGAGGCTAAATATTTTGCCAACGGAGTAGGCATTGTCAGCTGTTATTCAAATAAGTCATAAAAACTAAGAGTTCAAAGCGGAAATCAAAACTTTCACTTTGAGGAAGCGATTGTTACATTTTACAGCACTCGTTTTTAACAATTTCAGTTGGTTAGTTTATTGTGAAAATTAAAATTTTTGAGAATGAAAGTGCAATAAGGCCGTACTATGACATTAGAAGTAAAATTGCAAAAATGCCCACACAACTGAAAAATATGTATTTTTCATAGAAATAAACACAATGATATTTTCTAAGAAATTGTTCTTCAAAGTAAGCACAAATTTTATAAATGAGCAGGATCTGTCAATCCTGACCACATCGCTCAGTTCAGGGATGTCCAGCCTTTTTGAGTGTAGCGTAACAAAGGTTTATCGAGTTGCTTCGCACGGGCCAAAGTTTCATACCACAATGTGGTGGTGCATTCATTGCATTGTAGGCTTATGAACAAAATGAAAAACAACGAAGTTAGAACACCAAGAAAATCGTCAGAGTTCTTGTTGCCCAAGTGGCATGATAAGCAACGTGATTACAAGGCAATGTATTTTAAATGGGCAATAATAAGTGTGAAAATCTCTACCTGTACCAATATCGCAAGTCTTTTGCTTTTAGCATGACGTTGCCATTATCAGAAACAACGCATTCAAACACTATCTGCGCTCATACAGTTTAGATGTAGATGAAGTGAACTTTATCTCTCATTCAGTTGCACAAGCTGCGTAGGCTGCAGCGCAGTACGGTTACGAAAGGTAAAAAACACAGAGGTAGTTATTCGGTGATATTACAATTGTTCTATCAATCGTTGGTGCATGATGACAATTAGTGACAGTAAGGAAGAATACTTGCAATCATATCCATCATTCGATCATTGAAGGCACTCTGATGAGAAAATGTAGTTTGGCGCACTTTCTGTCGGTATGGGTTAATTTTTACTTTTGGAGAAAATGATCTCGTGGTCAACTCAGAGGTATTCGGTGGGTCACGTATGACCCGCGGATTGCAGTTTCGATACTTCTGGCTTTGTTGTTATGCCTTACCTACTCTATCTCGCAATTATATCATCAACTAGCTAATCAAATCATGTCGCTTGCTTCAGTCACTTTCAGCAACAGCCGTGATTTTGGCCGTCAGATATTTTCAAAAATAACGTCTGCCGTATTTATTCGATTGTAAGCCGCGGCTTATAAATTTTTTCATCATTTCATGCGGCTTATAATCAAGTGCGGCTTACATATTTTGTTTCTTTACCCTATGGAAAGGTATAGATGACGCTCAGTCTTTCCTTGGCTACGTTTTGTCGACCAAACTCTCATTTCGCATTCTATTCTCTTCAGCATCACGTGCACATCCGTCACATGTGGATCATGATGAACAGAAGGCAGTTGTAGTGGTGAAGCACCTTTGCCAGGGTTACCTATAAAACGCGAAACGTGCTAGTACACGAATGTGTCTCAGAGGCTTAGGTAACCTATGTTCTGCTTACAATCATGGGCGACTTACAAAAATTTTTAACATCATTTCGTGCGGTTTACAATAGAGGGCGGCTTACAATCGAGTAAATACGGTAATTAAACACTGTACTTAAGCTAGCTGGTACAACAATTTCTAAGTTCTTATCAGATCTTTTTAATACATGTATCCTTGATGGTGAGTACCCTGATGATTTAAAGATA
>JGI24158J21664_10004619_pt1 | contig 17768 bp, 15 predicted proteins | sample Ectturendosymbi3_FD_21664 | JGI IMG/M metagenome (IMG submission 21664)
TATTAAATTTAGAATGTTGGAAGTGCGCGAAAATGAGATAGCACTGCGCAAATTGTTTGTTGGTATTGCGCAACTGCGCACCTGAGAGGGAACATTGCTTGCGACATTGTTTGGACTTTTTCAGCACATCCCGCAGTAATTCTGCGCCCGGGGAATTGTTCCCTCCTTGCCCCCCCCCCATCGTTACGCCCCTGATGCAGAGTAGCGGCTGCATCTGCTTCTACAAACTTTACCGAGGACGTTGTAGGCGCAGTGAGCAGTTAATCGTGTTCCTGAAATAAGGTTCAACGAAGAAACCCTGGGCTTGTAATTCAGCAAAAACGATTAAAAGCAAGTTTCACACAACTGAGCAATTATAGTGGTATCCGCAGCAGCCGGATCCCCATGACATTTTCTGAGGTAGACCTAACACGTTTTCACTTGCACAGTCGGGAACCTCACTGCATATCTAAACGCCTCAAAAAACGTTGAAGTTTTGCAAAAAATAGCATTTAAGTAATTAATCATTCGTGTAATCTGTGCGAATGGTGTATCAAAATGCAAGAAAACGTTAACACTTTGGAACAGCATTTGAGTAATCACACGTGTAATCTGTGCGAATGGTGTAGAGCAAAACGCAAAAAAAACGTTAACGCATTGGAAGAAACAGCATGTGAATAATCATTTGCGTATAATCTGTGCGGATGGAAGTTGCGAAATCAACGACGCAGGTTTGAAAACGCAGACGATGACAAAAATATCGCAGCGCAAACCAGAAATTTTGGTTGCAAGCTAATGGATCCCTTCCCTTCGATACGTCATTGGTTAGTGTCGAAAATGAGTAAAACGCTCACACACAGCTACAGTTACCATGGGATTTCTCTCGTGCGCCCACGCACGTCGAAATATTTCTTAATCTGCATGAACCAAAAAACATATGTTGTTACGTAGCAGCAAAATATACCAGACTTCTTCAGTCAAGAAAATATTCAGTTTGAGCGCTAAAGAATAGAACAAACAACACTGTCGAAAACGTGATCGGTAAAAAAGCACTTGCCCACGGGAAGCTAGAGTACCACTCATCATCCGTTGCATATTTCGAAATGACTCACATTAAAACTTGTTAAATAAATGATTTTTGAGTCAAAGAGGAAGAAGCACTGGTCAGCATTACGCTCTTCCTATCTAATCATCATTTTGCGCCAACGACCAGGCTCCGTGTTCGGCTGCGTACGAACAGTATACATGAAATAACGCGTGGGCAAACGAAGTTGCTGGTATGCTGTTTCAGACACAGTACAGAAAACAACGCTCTAAAAATTGTGTTCTACTTTGGCGACAAACACAGCAAGTGCCGCGTTCTACGAATGTTGAGGCAGCCTTTGTTAGCGGTCACGGATGAGCAGTTGCAGAGCGTGATATCGCCAACACAAGAAACACAGACATCAAAAACGCAGTGCCGGGAAAGGAGCGCACGATTCGTTCCATTTTTTTAGAATCGTTCGTTTTGTTACCTTTCGCAGTCGTTTTGTCACCAAAATGCCAACCCATCGACTTCTGGACAGCGAGCTTCCACTTGTCGTACCGTGCTTTTATCTCTGCCAACAAATGCTTCGCATCACGAGGTTGCCGTTTGCCTTGCTTGCGAACTGTTTTTGTGCAAGGTTGAATTTCGGCCATATCTCCAAATACACATATGTCGCAATCGACCTCTGGAATGGTTACTCAAAAGCAGCTTCCTGTTTAGTTGAGAGATTACGAAACGAAATTCAGCGCTGAAATCGCATTTGCAAGGCTACGTTCAACTTATCTATTCCTGTGCCAAATAATTAAGCAACAGGAAACGTGTCCGAAAACCAAAACACAGCTGCGAAACACTGTCTCGCGCAGATCACGGAAGGTGGTGCGAACAGTCACGTGACGGCAAAGAAAGCAATGGAGCATTGTGCATTCCACTGCGTGCACTGAAGAAGAGCCTTGACCGTAACTGCACGATGCCTTGCGGATATTACCAAGAAAGCAGCGGTTAGTTCACGATCTCACTGAAAAAATCCGTTACTCCTGTATATGGTCGGCACAAGTGCTGCTCTTGTGTTCACCAAACGCAGTTTTTACTCTCGTTTGCTATTGCTCCAATGGTGCCACAAAGAAAAATTCGCCCCAGTGATGACGCAAACACTGCTGTTGTTAGGGTTACTCACGTTCACCGTCGACGCTGGGTTCAAACTTCTCGAAGGTGACAGACGTCAGGTCCTCCTGTTTCAAACTCCACAGACCGCAAGCTTTTCCTGCCGCCATCGCCGCTCCCAGAGCAGTCGTTTCAGGCATGGAGGGTTTCACTGCAAACACAGGACTCGGGTTTATGCGAGGTTCGCGTCTGTCGGCTGAGATAGAACCCTCGTAAAGGCAAACGTTGTGCTGCGGTATAAGCGTTGTGGGAAGGCAGTGGGCTTTTACAGGTTTGGCTTCCAGACATAAGGGAAAGCTACGGATAAAAATTCAATGACAACATAGTTTCAGGTTTTAAACGAAGTGCGTCAATTTTGAACAATGTCTGGAAAAATTTGGCAAAGACAATAAGAAAGTTAAATGACGCGCGATTCACGTTCGAACAGCACTCGTAAACGCTCGTAAACCATTTCGATCAGCCGATTTCTCTTGTCTGACACGACCCGCATTGCTTACGAACTGTACATCCGAGAATGTCCGCTTGCAATTGCATCAGAAGCTTGTTATTAGTCATTCCGCCATCAACTTGCAAAGTATTAGCTGATCGTGGTCCTGGGTCCTTTTCTCCCGCGTAGCTGGACACGGCATCATGCTGCATCGCTTCGATTATCTGAGGAGCGAAGGAAAACACGTTTCAGTTGACTTTACGTAGACTTACCATAATTTCTTAGGCTGAAACCGGGACAAATTCAAAACCATGAATGAAATAACCTGACGAGCGGTTATCTGTGAAAGTAAATTAGCGCTTATCTGTGAACGGAATCCATACCACACTGTTAGCTTGCCACATTACTCTGCATTAAGTCAAGTTCTAGCTTACTAACTAACTGAAAGTTATCTTGCCTTCTCAAAGCATACAAAATGGCTTCTAACTGCAGCAGTTGCTGTAGTTCCATTGAAGACAATGGAAAAATGACGCAACAATAAGTCCCCAATTTTACAAATGGCCATTGAACGGAATTAATTCATAACAATGCATCATCAGGCTGGAGTTCATTTTGACGACACAGCAAATCGGTGACAGTGAACATTATACTGCCAACAACGATGCACTTTATAGGCCCCGACTTGACAAAAACAACCAAATATTTCAAAATGTCGTGTTGGGCGGCTGGAAAACAGTCAACATCAACTACGAAACACCTCAAACAATACAAGTTTGTTTCCTCATTCGTCGGCACTCGGGCCATTTTGAAACCAAACTGTCGAAGCACAAGGAGGTGAAAAAACTTTTCAATCTGCCGGGGACCGCGCCTGTCAACTTAATACGTTGTATTCACGACAACTTTATTTGTTTCTTATATCCTTAGTTTCTCTTTCACTTCAACCTTTTGCGTCGAATTATTTTCGTCTTTTGTACGATTAACGGCAAAGAAAGAACAGCCATTGTCTACAAACTCTACAGTAACCTGTTCAATCTAGAGCAAAAGAAAATCCAAAATTGGTTGGAAAAAATGTAAGAAGTTCGACAGAATTACAGTTGGGAGGTATTGTGCTGAAGACCTTTTTATTGAAAAATTCAAAAATATTTCGTCGAATCTAACAAAATTTCAGGTCTTCGTCTCGACATTTTACCCGAAGTATCGGAGGTTACGATCTCGACTACATCACTGGCAACACAGCGCAACGCTGACTGCGTCTAAATCACTGCTCACGCCACCATGCCATGTGCACCGTGACCTTACCTCTTTGGTTTGAAAGCAGACCGCTTCCAGCGCAGCATACGCAATGTGAGCTTTCGAGGACCACTGGGTCAAACCGCAAACAGTACCGCGAGCGTCGTTTCGCCAGTACGGCGCGTAAAGTCCCGAGAAGGCTGGTACGAAAACCACGTCGCCCGAATTGCCGACGCTTCTGGCCAGTTCCTCTGTAAAGGAGTCATGAGTGACGAAATCAGAACGAAACCGAACATGAGCTTTTTTCTTTGACGACATACACGAGCAACTTCGCCACTGCCGTCCTCACGACATAATTGCGCAATCTGAAGTGAATGCTGGCCGTTCAGTGAAAACGTCTCCATATGCACCACAAAACAAACATTCATCGCTTATGCTGAGAGACTTCCTGTTGCAGCAAATCGCATTAGTTTTTTCACTTTGGCATTACTTGAGCACGAGCGTTACTTTCAACTTCTGCCCAAGTGGCAAAATTTTTTACTTGACTTTTTTTCGAAATAATGACTGATAACTTCGCTTTAGCCAATGCTGAGCGTAATGCAATTAAAGGCTTGCAAGCGTTTGAAAACATTTGGCTAATTAAGGTCAACAACCAGTTTCATCCAAGTGATTCGCGGCCAGCACGTTCATACCTATGTCGGCGCTTTCCTTAATGATTCCCAAATTATCTCTCAACCAGCGAACGAGTCCACCAGCGACTGCTATCGAACCCTGGAAGAAGATATGGGTCACTTCAGATGCACTTCATGCCTGGTGGAGCGTCAAACTCTACGTGAGCAGTTCCACCAAGCTCAAGTTACGCACATGAACAATGCTTGTCTCACACGCAAGAGTTGCATGTGTTTCATTGGTCTCTCTTTACTAAGTACCTTTTTTACACAGAACACACCGAAGTGTTTCCAAACTACTAACAAAGATTGATCTAAATCCATACTGAATATAAGTTGTTTTTTTTGTCCAATGCAGTTCCCAAGTCGAATTATTTTTTCCCGCCACTGATCTGGGCGTATATGACCCTCCACATGCCCGCTACCCCAACCGTGCTGCGAAAAACTGAGATTGGGATAATCGGTGCTTAACACGGTCTGAAAACAAAGGGAATTCAATGAAAACACGAGCAATTTCACAACGAAGCGGGAAGAACTTTTTTTTTGGGGGGGACAAAATAACCGGGAGGCAAACGAGGAAAGATCTTTACAATATGTTTCAATCTGCCCCAAAACAGGTGCACGAAGGACAATGCGATTGGGCTTTGCCCGATGTTTTCTGTTGCTAAAACGCATTACATTGAAATAAAACGTGATATAAGCACAGCAAGTTAGTTTTTCAACGCAGACGCTCGCCCATATCGTCAGCGTACAGTGGGGGGCGGAACCTATCTTTTGCACGACACGAACCGCTCGGAACAATACCGTCCAGGTCGCGCTGCTGTTCCTACCTCGAGGGCATAGTGGGTCGGTTCATCCTTGCCAAGCTTGTAAGCCACCGTTGTAAGCAGTCCGTAGTTCGAGGTTACGGCTCGCCTGCCAGTATTTTGAAGGAGAAAGCAGCCCGTGCCTAGCACAAAGTTGAAGGGTGGTTGAGACGGATACAGAGGAATTTTAGCACGCCTAAAATCTAAACCGATAAACCACAAAATAGCTTATTTTGCGAAAGATGAAACCAAGAGACTGCATACTTGTAGTTGTGTGGCTGGGTTATAAAGAAGAGTAGAAGACATTGGAGCTAAAACCTCGCCATTGACAGGTTTTCTGTATTTCACGCATTGTTTAAACAGCACACACGCAGAAAACCTACAATGACTGACACTTACCGTACGTGTTTTTGGCGTCTCCTGGTGAAAAGCAAGTGTGGCCGACGAGAGCAGCATGCTGATCTCCTAAACACTAAGAAACACGTTAAATCGTCATCAATCTCGAAATCTTTATCAAGCGGTCGCCGAACTAATAACACGACGCCCAACAAAAGCAAGTGAAGCACAAACGTGAACGCATTTTATATTCGAAACAAAAACGAAGCCAGAAACAAAACATGAATCACACTTTGATACCAAAACGGGTCACAAAGCACGTTTGCTCGTAGCAGAGAAAAAGCAAGTACCCAGCCTTGGCTACAAAACAACAATTTCCTCGATTCGTTTTTTAGGTGCAAAAAATATATGTTACCGCTACAGAATGACAGGACAAGGCTTCCATGACTTACCCCACAAAGTTGAACGCCTTTCAGCACTCCGTCAACCTGAAAAATTTTAAAAGGGTTATTTTTCACTAGAACTTTCCCGTATGCCCCCCAGACTGCATCGTACGCGAAAGCACCCAATCGCAAGGCACCCCCCTGCGTCGTGTTTTTCGGCAAATCTAGCGATTCCTTGTGCCACCAAAACACGCAGCTCTTTTATTGCTAAGTCGCGATTCTGTGCCGGGAGAACATACATCCTACTCAAGCACATACGCTTTTTCCCACACGTTACTCTGTAGCAGGGAAGGCAGAGCAGTTGTACGAAGCGCGTCATTGCGGAATTCGTTTTTCATTTTGCAGTGACGCAAGAACACGCCTTGCAGTTCTGTTACTTATCGATCGTAAATAGACGACACTGCTAACATATCATAAATCTCACATTTCGCGCCGTTGCGAGTGTAAACAAAGAAAGCAAACGTACCATATTCCCGTAATGCTCAGCACTGCTCCTCACTTCGGGCAAAATTGAAGCAGGAATGCCAAAAAATTCCAACAAGTAATCGTCCCATTCTTGCGTTCGGATATTGAACAGCATCGTGCGTGATGCGTTTGTAATGTCGGTGATGTGTTGGCCACCAGAAGGACCACCTGTCAAGTTCTAAAAATTCATTAGAAATCATTGGGACGGTGTTCAAACCGGGTTCTGCTGCAGTTGCCAAAAATATAAAGCAATCCACACTCGGCAATTTATGCGCTGCAAAGGACCGAACAACAGCTTTGGTTGCGTCCAGGATAGCATCAATTTAATAGCTTTTGTAGCCAAACCTACCTACATTGCCTGTTTTGCTATTGGAAGAACAACGAAGCAATCTGGAAAAAGTGGTTTGACGTTCATTAGCGCTTCAACGAATGTCACATCTAAATTCCGAATCAAGCACATAGGTTTTTTCCCACACGTTACTTTGTAGTAGGGAAGGCCGAGTAGTTGTGCGAAGCGCGTCATTGCGGAATTCGTCGTTATCCAATCTAATTTATAACCCATGACCGATTCGTGACGTGATTGTTGTGCTCGAGCTTCTTTTGAAGAGCGCTGATACGCTACGCTTTCCAGGTTTTAAAAATGTGATTGGCGACCTATTCCCATTGTAATCAAACCATCACTTGATGCAAAGGTACCAGTTTTGATCAAGAATAAGCCTGGGTTCTTCAGCTAGGGAGGCGCCGCTTTTGGGGGCGTAAATGTTTTGCATGGGGATCGCGCGAGNATGGCAGCGACATATTATTGAAAACCAGGATAAACGGCAAATAAATTTCTAGTGTTTTTTTGGGTTTGTTTGATCNTGAGGTTAGATGAGGCGCGAGTNTCAATGACCAACGCTAAGGGGGAGCGCGACTGAAAAAGTTTAAAAACCTCTGGAGTAAAGCTTTTGAGCTCACTCGCAATGCACATACGCAAGCATGCAAAATAAGCAACAGCGATGACCCAGCGCACAATGTACATAAGAGCGAGATATACAGGGATTAAAAGCGTAGCAGCTTCTTCCAAAAATTGGAAGAAAACAGCTAGAAAAATCCACGCGAAGCGTTGTTTCATTCAAATCCTACAGCAGCCTTAGGAAAAAGTCAAAATTTGCAAAAAAAAGCGGACAAAGAACATTAAGTTTTGATTTTGTTTGGGGGAGCATCAGTCATAGTTGAATCAAGTTTCCAATCGAACGGATGAAACTTACTGGCGGAACAAAAATATGTGTGAGTGATAGGCCTTCGAAGCAGATCGCCATAAAATGAAAATCCCTTGACATGGTTGAATGCGTTTATGTGACATTGAAACATAGGTATACTAAAAAAGAATTTAGACAAATTTGCAATAGAGCTCACCCATAAAAGCCATGAATCAACCGTTCCGAAAAGGGCAGACCCAGCATCTACAGCTCTTTTCACATCTGGCCTATTGTCCAGTAGCCAGCGTAGTTTGACAGCAGAGAAGTATGTACTTATGGGTAAACCACAATATTTCTGGAAACGAAAAATACCAAATTAAGTTCACAACTAACGCAAAATGTTTCTGCATCATCACAACTCATTGCCGGACAGGCTTCAATCAACGACACTTCAAGAGCATTTTAAGCAATTAACGCAAAGTTAGTGCCACAATGAGCAAACTTTGGGGTCACAATGTTTGATAGGTTTCGACGAATTGACCAATTTTACGTGCTTCCACAAAGAATTACCTACACTTTTAAGAATTACAAATTGAGAATATGTAAGACTCGTGTGATTGTAAATAAAAAAACAATCCATTTCATCGTTGCTAGTTGTTTTTTCAAAAATGTAAAAACATAAATCATACAGTTTTGACTCTTCTACTCTAAAGCACACTCAACGCGTATAAAACACCAAGTAATATGCATGTTGAAAACCAGATGCACTACTTCGAAAGTTTTCCCTAAACCATGGGTGGGCAATCTACTGCCCGTGGCCGGATCCGGTCCCCCAAGCGAAGTCATCCGGCCCACAGCCCCTTTACAAATTGTAGTAAGTGTATGGCCCATCTAGTGGTATTATATTTTGAGTGTAACTTCTTGTACAGCATACTTATGAGAAACCGCACTGTTGTGTCACAGTACTGTACGTCGTTTTTTTGGTACTTTGGAACTGTGAAAATCGGGATTAAATCTCATTAAAACTACATAAATTGCCGAGTTTTACAACATCATGGATAGCAAAGGGACCGGAGTGGTTGGTGGAAAATTCTAAAAAAATTCTGTCCTAAATGGAGAGATTTTTTGGGTTAGTATTTGTGGAACCGCACCACCAGTTATGACATTTCCCATCAAAGTCTTTGATTTGTCCCTAGTAGACCACTTCGGTCATCTACGTCCACTCTACATGTTTCAGCGAAATCTGTTTCTGAATTTGTAATTAAAAACTAATTTTCAATTGAGATGTAAATCACTATTGATTTGTTTATCCTCACCAACAATATATATCTTGCAAAATTTGTTTTCAATCCAGCCTGATATTGCATGTTCTATGCAAGTATGCTGTATCTTCAGTAGGTCCATTGCTATCGTACTGCTTTAAATATCAACCTGTCTTTAAACTTGTGGCACTATGCAGCAAGCAAATTAATTATGTCTAAAATTCGTTTAAACCAGCTGTGTTCAATCCGCGGGTCGGGCCGCATGCGGCCCAGTTGAAGGTTTTCGCTGTAGTAAAAGTATCCTACATATTGACATCTTGTCCTTATTTGGATAATCTTGAATTTGACATTTTTGATACTGACAGTTCTCAGTGCCGCTTTAACACATCTGTTACCATTGTATTTGGATTCGAACACATTCAGTACATTAGCTTAAGCTAAATCTAGTTTACTACGATCAAAGTAAGTCATTCAATGTCCGGGCCTCATTAATATGTTATGCAATATGTGGCCCTGGTTAAGATAGTGACATAATTTTTGGCCCAGCAAACCATTTGGGTTGGACATAGCTAGTTTAAACATACTTCAGCAAAAGAGTGAAAAAATAAGTTTATTTGTTTGAAGACATTTGCTTCAACACTCACCTTAAGATAATCCAGCCGTTTGTTAGGCGTCTTAGCAATCATCTCATCTACAGTAGTTTGAGTTCTGTTGTCGCACCACACTTTAAAACATTACATCACAAGCTAGAAGTCACATAAAACAAAACAACAAACATTTCGGCCAAGTAAAAAGCTGCTTTACCAATGGCATTGTGCAATGGAAGTCCAGATACTTTGTCCCACACAATGGTGGTTTCTCGCTGATTAGTAATTCCGATTGCTAGAAGTAAAATCAAAGCATAACCGATTATGCATTAAGACGAGGGAAAATACGTAATTATTAAAAACAATCAATAGTGAATGAAAACGAGTTGAACCTTTAATACAGTCTTTAGAGATGTTCATCTTCTGAAGACCTTTTACAGTTTCCTCAATGCATTCATGAACAGTTTTCAAGATCTCAAGGGGGTCTTCTTCAACCCACCTGATTCACAACATGGAACCAAAGTCAAATGCTGTCATAAATTTCGTCAAAATTTTTAAAAAAGCCCCCATGTCCCCAACTTGTTGCAGTGCATGAAAGATGCATTTGTATTGTTTAATTTGCACATGTATCTAAGATACCTTTCCACCAACTGGAATTTTTACTGCTGTGTTTATTTCTCCGATAAGTGGGCTGTTACATGCTGGGTTTATATTTTCAGCCAGAGACTGAATTTTATTAAATGACTGAAAAAAGTCAGTTCAATCATACTGTCTGACAAGGTAGGCTAGTGAATACTGTTATGACGAGTATTAATATTATTATGGGACAAATGACTGAAATGCCTAAGCGAAAAAAGAAAACTAGGTTACATACTGAACTCAAAATCATGTGCTAAAATTATTTTTTCATGGTTTCCTAAACTTTTGTGATTTTGCTTCTGTTTTCTATGAAATAATGACGTTGATTCTTAACCACCAACAATAATTCATGACAGATAAAATCATTGTTGTAGATAGAAAATATTTGTTCACTGATGTTGATTTTTCAATTGGGGTCAAAAATCATTTTTCTGCATATAAGCTTTTGCTCTATATTTTTGCCCCACTTGATTTTTATGCCCCGGTGGGGCAACAATTTTTTACAGCACTTAGCTTACCACATCCCATGCCAAACTTCAACATTTCTCTTTAAAAACAGTTTAGAAAAGCGAAACTGAACTTCTTTACATGAAAACGTATTTCAGCTCTTCCAAATTAACATTTGTGAAACATTTTGACAACAATCAGAATGTGGTTTTGAATTATTCAAAACTCAGTTTTCCTGAGTAAATGCTTTAACTTGCTAACTAGAACTTCACAAAAATTCAGAAAGATCTCACCTATTCAGTAATGAGAAATGTATCTATATATTAGCGTAATAGAAAGACAAATGAAAAGAAAAACAGACTGTTTGTTACATCTTACCCTTCATTAGGAAATAACTGTGTCACTTCAACCTGATGAAAGCTTAGGAGTTCAGCAGTCTTTGCATTGAATACCTGTCACATAATGCAAACATGATTTACCACACAAGTTGGCACATATTTTTCTGATAAATATTCTTTAATAAAATAGCCAGCTTTCCCAAACAGTTAACCCATGGTTTTTCAAACATTGTTTTTCATGACAGAAAGAATTCCCAACACTGAAAAGGTGAATCAGTCTGAATAAGGCTTTTTTTTACTTTGTCCAGGCACTCAATGTTTGCACCTGCTTTGCTTGAAAAAAAGCACCAATCTGACCTATAAAATGTGGTTGCACTTTTTCAAAAATTTGTCTCAGTGAATGCCGAATTTGTTATTTCAGAACAGAATCACNTTGGACCCAGTACCTTACTAACACCTTATCANTTACAAAGAGGAAATCCTAAATGCTTGATACACTAGAGACCTGGCCAACCACAGCTCGCAAACTGCATGTATCTCTTTGCCTGGTTTCATGCAGCTCTTACAAGGATTGTTCAAGACACGGACTGCCAGAAATCCCCTTAAGTTACATGCATAACAATTAAAGAACTTGTAAATTTCTGTGATTATCATGTTGGTGTGTGATATTTACAATAAATCTAGCTAAGCAAAAGTATGTGTGTACGGAAGAGATGGGGTGATCTTCATGTGTGCCCATGTGTATGATGTGGCTCTTTGTGGTAGCATAGTAAGAAATGTGGCTCTTGGTCTCTGACCGGTTGGCCACCCCTGCACTAGAAAAAAATGATGTTGTCTTAAATAGCTAGTGAAAATATATCACGAAGCAAGATATTGCTAATTGAAAAAATGTAATAAAAGACCATGATCCTAAAAAATTTTGGTTTGAGCTGAAACATTTCTTCAACTGATGATCACAAAAGCATTCAATACACACTATGCATTAACTTTGGGAAGTTGTAATTTAAGAGTTTCATAATGGCATGTATGCACCTGTGTTTAAAGCATAAGTTTTTCCTTGTTTGCTTCAAAACATCCAAAATTCTTTAACATTTAAGTGCAGAGCTTACTGTCATTTGTTGTTGTGGTCTTGCACTGCATTCTCATCAAAAGCTGCTCTTTACACATTTGCTGCCAGAATGCGAATATATCGTACTTTGAAATCAGCTTAAAATCAAGCAGTTTTCACTTGTCTTAGCAACAGCATAACACCTCCGCTGATTGTGCTAAAGGGCTGTTTAAACCCTCAAAAGATTCAGCAAGTCTTAGAGTCGGAAATGAAAAATAATTTTGTTTTTGGGTCTTTGTAAGTGACGCCATAAGTGAGGTAGGTCTTTGGCCACTCGTGTTACTTGGCCTATGGCCCAACCACTAGACAGAAGTATTTCGATGAAGTTTTCATGGGATACTAGACTAGAATCCAAGTCTTTTGAGCCTTTGATCAACATTCTACTGTTTCTGGTTCAAATGTTATGATTTAAAAACAACAAATTAATTAATTATCTAATTAGTGGATTAATTTTAATTTCGTTGCTTTTAGGTCAAAGCTCTTGAACCTGAAATCCTAGCACGTCATCCAAAGTATTAAAAGACTCTGATTTTAGCCTAGTTCCCAATAAAAACTTGAGTGAAATACAGTAGAATTTGTTGTAATTCTTCATAGTTAATTCATCAATTCATTACTTTTTCGTCAGTCCTGGCAGAAGTCCTATCTTGTGTGAACATTTCTCTTCATTCAATTTTTCAATTTGCTCAACTCATCACCTTTCTATCCCTGAGAAGCAGGGTTGTGGAATCAGAGGTTTTTGGGTGGAGTCAGAGTAAGATTCCTAACAACACTGGGAGTTGGAGACAAATTTTTTTGTCCGTCCAACTCTGACTCTGGATGTCCAATTGGATCATTTTTCAGATCACACTCTTAACACTTTGAGAGCTGGTCTACAAATATATCATCCCTGGATTACAAAAAATTTTTTTTCAAGTGCAGACTAGAAGACTTGCCATGTCTTTTGAGCCTTTGAACAGCTCTCTACCGCTTTCGGCGCCAGAGTTGCACATGCGCAAAGCCATGTGCGATCTGGTTGTTCTGGCGCAAAAATCCCCGAATCCTACCAGATGTCAAAGTGTCAACTAGGAATTCCTGTTGAAATGGTAAAAATTTTTTAAAACTTTTGTTCAAACAAATATTTCTTGCTGTGCACCACGATTTCCATTGATTTTAATAGCCAAATTTCATTCCTTTTGTGTTAAGGAGTCGGAGATTTTAGAAAGGCTGGAGTCAGGAGTCGGAAACTTTGGAAAGGCTGGAGTCGACAGTCGGAAATTTTGGAAAGGTCGGAGTCGGATATTTTACCTCTGACTCCACAACCCTCCTGAGAAGAGTTTTGTGCGACTAATACGTCATTTGCAGTTTCGTTTTTGATGTTAACACCTTAGCTACCCGTATGGTTTATGCTAAAAAACAGTTTGCACATGTCTTTGTGTGAGAATATCTCCACCGCCATTGCCCTAGAGAGCTGTTCAAACCCTCAAGGCTTGGGAAGTCTTCGCATTGGCAATGAAAAAAAATTTTTTGGTTCTCGGTTTTTTGTGAGTGGCATCATAAGTGGACTAGTTTTAGGCCTTTTTTTTGCAACATTATCAAACCTAATGACAATGCTTCTTATTCATGAAACATGAAAGCAACAACAGTCGAATTAATATCTTTTATAATGTGATAAATTCATAGATGTAACTCTGCTGCAACATCTGCTTCAACCAAAACTGGTGCAGTGACAGTACATAAAGAACACTGACTTACAAGGAAGCGAGTGCTACTTGTACCCTGATCAACAGCACCAATTAAATTGAGATTTTCATCCATGGGTCTTTTTGAAACACTTTTATCTCACCAATGGAATATAGGACTTACAACATATCTACCCAACCTAAATGCAAAAATCCAAATGTGTACAAAAACAACGTTCAGAAATTAGTCTTACGAAAAATGGGTAGTCTACCCACACGCCAATTAGTGTGTACTTATATTAACAAATAGGTGGTTACATTTAAAAACAAGAGACAGCACTTCATACATTTTTAGTAAAATGTTTACAACATTATTCAATGACATGTCTTCAAAACATAATACATGATTTTAGTTTACATACGAAAACCTTAACATTTGGTAGCTGAACTAAATAGGTATGTTATTATGATGAGAAAGGTTAATCCAATGAAATGACAAAATACCAGGTATCATGAACAAGACAGACAACTGACATTCGCATTTGTATGCTGTCATGCCTAAACCAGAAAAATAGTCATAAACCCTGGGATTGTAAAATCTGGCAATGTGCAAAATATGAAGCTGGCTAGAAGAAACTGTTGGGTGAAGAAAGAAATAATGCATGTAAATAGATGCAATACAAAAGCATAGAATAATGTACAACAAATATACGCACTTTCTCATGTATTTATACTTGTTTATTCTAACCAAAGTTAGACCTGACACACTGTTATTACAATTTTTTAAGTTGGTTATTATTTCATTACAACATTGCAATTGAAAATGATAAACAAGATATTAAACAGAACTATTTTCTAAACAATGAAAACGTCACTATCACTTCAGTAATATGTACTGAAAAACACTTGAAGTATCCAAAACAAATCAATAGCACAAGTATGCAACAGCATTTAAAAAGTTTGTCAATTCCACAGGGTTCTCACATCTTCTTATTTGTAACTTTGCACCCACAATCACATTCCATTTTTCTCTGATGCAGGAGTTTTGTTCTGGGATACAAGAGCAGATGGATCAGTACATTGCATGTTTGACAGCTGAGATAGTGGTACTCTAATCTGAGCATTGTTGTGTATTTGCTGATTGAAAGCATTTTGATTATATGGAATAAGAATAATTGGCTGAGATCCAGTCATGGTTGATGCTAAATTTGGTGGAGCATAAAATAGCTGACCTTGAGATGGAAGAAATGGTTGACGAGCTGGTTCATTTAAGATCTGAGAAGCTGAATGAACAACTGGCTCATATATATTTGTTGTCAAATAAATTGGTGATGTTTCACAACATGTTGCTTTGCATGAGAAAACAGCAGCAGTCACAAGCAAGATGAACTCAACAAGACCAAACAAGCCCAAAACGCCATTGATGCAAATGATTGGTATTTTAAATTGCACTGTTCCCACGCTTGGAAGATTTCCAGCATGAACTGCACCCATGACACAAAGTATACACTGAACAACAGCAAAGGCAATGCTTGTGATACTGACTGCCATAAGAGTGACAATCATGCAAGTTGTTTTGCGTCTAGCTGCAAATATTCCCATGATCCCAGAAACAAGAAAAAACACCCCACACCAAATCCCTGAAGCAGCTTTTGAGGCATCTAAGTCCCGATGACAATAGTAGTATCTCATATAATAACCACTGTCATCATGATGATTGTAAGAATCTTGATTCCTTTCCCAACCATAGTCATCCCAGTTTGAATCAAGGTTAAACCCAGATGGTGTAACAGGTAGGCTGTCATATGGTGACTGTGTGGTTATTGTCCATACTTTGACATGATTTGGACAATAGTACATCAAAGTCAACACTTCAACACAGACTCCACATGCTATTGATAAACATCCAAGAACAATACTCGTGATAGAAAGCTTCAGAACAACTGAATCTTTAAAATCTTTTCTTGGCATATTGAGTGACACATCTGTATCAATAGGCTGATGGACCACAGAAGCCATAGTTAACAGACATACACTTCAAATCAGTATTTGTAAACATGCAATGCAGCTCTGTGACACATTAGATTGACAATTTTAAGGCGTAACAAGCAGTTACCTTGTAAAGGTATACTTTTAACGTAAATCATACTGTGGTTATAGAAGAACATAGCCATTCTTCACTTATATATATATATATTTATTATACGTATAATATATTTACTATACTTGAAGTGTACATTTAATCAAGTCTGGTGCATCTGTGATTTTCTTAGAAAACATCTTTTCATAGCAAAAATTTCCTGGCTTGCTGATGAGAAAAAAAAAATCTGACTCAAGAGTGAATCAAACTTAATTTTCTTAAAGGTAGGTTTGTTATAAGCTACTGTCTGATAAGGGAATCATTTTAAGAATCATCTTTATTGCACTATTATAGACAATGGCTAGAAATCATCTGTTTGGAGAACATTTGCTTAGAAACTAATTAAAAACAATGGTGAAGGATTGTCTTGAGGAGTTAATTGAGGAAAAAATGCTTTAAGAGAATTATTTGCATTACGGAAAAACAGTTATCCTAAAAACAATCAGCAAGGTGGTAATTTCCAAGTAACATTTCCCTAGAATCATTTTACCTCTAACTCTTAAAAAATTGTATTTTGCAACTAAGGCTAATTGTTGGATTTATCACAGCAAAAATGAAACTGGCAATAAAAGTGAAAACAAGCTTATTTCTTAGTAGAATTTATGGACGTAAATATTTACAACAAAAATTATCAGCTTCTTCATAAATTGAAGTTTTTAGCAAAGTCATTCCATTAAAGATTTGAGGTCACCCGCACACAAGCAAGAATTAGACACCAATGATACAGGCGATCAACATAAGACTATCACTCACTGAAGTCGTTTGTTAAAAGCAGTAGTTCTTAAACCTGGGATCAACAAAACCAGGGTAAAGCTAGCCAACAGTCCACTCAGCTCACATTTAAAAAAATCACCCAAACTCAAAAAACTCGCCAATAAAGAATGGGGCAAAATAATGTCCAGGATACAAAAGTAGGCAATAAAATAGCGTCTTCAAAACAATAACTCCAAGGTTTTTAAACAATTTTCAAGGTAAAAACTTTGAATAAACAGTTTGAAACAATGTTAACAACATTTGTTACTTTACCCAGAAAAATAATCCTTCCGGTTGTTACCAGAAAGGTTTAACACAGACTGATTGATTGAATTCATACCAATGCTATGAAACCATTTTCAAAGTTGACAACTAGGGCAGAGCTATGAAAATTCATTACAAACTGTTGCCACTTTTTGCAAGAAATTGAGTGGCATCGCCATAGCAACTTTACAGCATGATATTCATTTCATCCGGCTCCAACCAGAAAGATTTTTCAACACTGACTGATTTATTTTATTCATACCAGTGCAGTGAAACCATTTTCAAAGATGACAATTAGGGCAGAGCTATGAAAAATTCTTACAAACTTTTACCACTTTTTGTGAGAAATTAAGCAGCATCGCCATAGCAACTTTACAGCGTGATATTTATTCTATCCAGCTCCAACCGGAAAGATTTTTCCACACAGGCTGATTGATTTTAGTCATAAGGTCATCTGAATTACAAAAACTCAGCAAACATTTACAGTTATATTTTATAACTATATACTTGTTAAAATAGAAAATAAAGGCAGGGTTTTTTAAGGTGTTTTAGGGACCCGATTCGGGTCCCTAGAATCAGAGAAAATCAGGTCCCTAGAATCAGAGAAATCGGGTCCCTACAGATCCAAACCGAGTTCCTAACATTTTCCTTTAAAAAAAACCTGATAAAGGTATAGCATAAGAAAAGAAATCTTGGCTGTAACATGATTAAAACTGTGCTTACAATTACAGCAAGCTAAGTATGACACACTTTACTATTAAATCATTCCATTTCTGTGATGCAGGAATTCCACCATAATCTTGTTTGCTTGAAGCGTATCTTCACTGCATGTACTACACTAAACAGAAA
>JGI24158J21664_10004621_pt1 | contig 17762 bp, 10 predicted proteins | sample Ectturendosymbi3_FD_21664 | JGI IMG/M metagenome (IMG submission 21664)
GGGGGGGGGGGGTGGTAGGAGAGTTTTCTGAGAGGGACCCAAAATTTTATATTATGTTCAATAGTCACAAACTATCTCCAGCACATTTTTCCAAGGGAAGCGAAAAATTTTCCAGGGGGGATTAACCCCCCTTGCGTCCCTAGTTACGTGCCTATGTGCCTGTCACATTCGGGCAGAATCGTGTCGTGAAGTTATTACTTCGAATGGTCATGGCTTTCTGTCACTTGTTTCAAAATCGTGTGAATGGCAACCTTCAAACTGTAGGCATTTTCGAACGCGATGCACAAGACAATCTTCCAGAATGGTTAAAGATCTTGTTTTTTTAAATACTTGTCCATAAAATGTATATTTCTTACTTTTTCGAACCAAACGGTCATCTGCTGAAAAGTTTCAAGTTTTTCCATATATTCGTTTTAGTCAATTACCGGAAGATGCCTATGAAATCTGCAACTAGAAGAGAAGATAAGCCAATTTTGTAAATACGTTAGCTGTTGTTTAAATTTTTTTCAGTGCTGTTTGTCAAAGTAAATAAACTCACAGTTGCTAGTCAGATCCAATTGGTATGTATAACTGATCAATAAAGAGATTCAACTTCAATTAATATCCCGATATTTGTTCTGGACATTTATCACACCACACTTTCACAGACTTTGATGCACCAATAGGAAATGTTGAGTTCATCCACGCACATCACAACTTACCAGTTGACAAAATTACAAACCATGAAAAAGCAAACAGTTGCCTCACCACGGTTGAGAAAAAAGGTTGTAAGCCGCTCAGACAACTAGCGGCGAAGACTACCCGAATGTTCTGAACGCAAGTGACGCTGTCTGTCCAATTTTGAAAAATTTTGGGAAGCAAATCCAGAACACATCGACTAGTATCATAAGTGGAAAGCTTAGATGAGGTAGCTAGCAAAACGTTTATGAACTGTGACATTTCTTTTCAAGGATATTTCTTTATGCTCATACAGCACCCACTATATCTCGTTTCCCTGGTAACCACTCACACATTTTACACGCATGAAAGCTTAGATGTAAGTGAAAAAGCAAAGTTTTACAACAGTTGTTCCAAAACAGGGAGCAATTCCTCCCCAGAGAGGAATTTCCACTTTATAGCTAAGTCACCTATTCATTCTAAGTGTTGTACTTCTTTTTTAAGTTGACATTATCTCTTTCAATTAGTTATATCACTTTATATTTCTAACTATCACACGTTCGTTTTTGTTGACAAACGTTAGTGCAATTATTTGACAACAAATAGTTTTTGTATTTTTTATTAATCAAGTTTTTGTTAATTTTATTAATCAAGGTAGTGTCGTCAATAAAGACCATTGTTACAATAGTAGTTGATACTAGCCTACGAACTCGAAAAGGGGAGGAATGAACATTCCATGGGGGAGGAATAAAAAGTTGCAAAGTGATCAAAGGGGGAATGTATCAAGAAGGTTGGGAAACACTATTTTACAAAATTGTTATTTTAAAAATCATATTTTTCCATTTGAGTTTCGATTGAACGCAGCCTTTAAGGGCCTGGGAATAACACAGAATACAGTGGAATGCCGCCAGAAATTTTTTAATGTCTCGGCTGAACACAACCTGCACCCCCTAACTGTGATCCGTCAACGACATTGTTACGCAAAATTTATTTAACACGTTTTGAAACAATAGTTTCCAATGATTTGGTTCAATTTTAAGTTATAAATCAAGAATGCAAGACATGTAAAAGGGATTTTTGGTGCTTTGATACAACAAAAAATGTCAAATATCAAAAAACAAAAACAGCGATGAAGCATCATCCAGTGAGTTGCAATAACAGCTGAACTTCAGTTGGTAATATATTGAATTTCAACGCAGTAGCTTTATTTTAATCTTCAACCAGCAGCACAGGTTGTGGATGTCTGGCCAGAGATCTTGGCGCATCGGGAAGTTCCATTATTGCTTTCGGAACAAGTTTGCAAAGATTACACTGTTTTTCACCTCGACAACAAAAACCGATTTTTGCACTGTTTTCAAAGGCAACATTCAGACCAANAGCTTGTTGAAAACGCTATTTATTATATGTAAGCATATGATTAGGCACATTTTTCTCCTTTTGAGAATGCATATGAAGGAGGAAGTTTATGACAAACAGAAAAGGAATAAAAAGCTACTCGCATAAGTTGCTGCCAGTTGGCATCGACACAAAATGCAGCATACTTCAAATATGAAAATGTGCAATTCTATCAAACAAATATTTTTGTTTTCACTATTTCCGTTCAACTTAAAAATGCGCTGAACACTCTGTTGTTTTATAGTACTGCTAAATTGACAACGACTCAGAAATGATCCAATGATTTAAAAGAGTAATTGGTTCAAGTGCATCTTATTGAAGCTATACTTTGATTTTATTCTCGCTCAATCCCAGAAAGATTCAAGCAATATTTGATTATTTCATTTCTACACAAGCTTCACATCATTTGTGGAAAACAACTTTGGTTCAGTGATGTCACAGACCAGATAGCCTTTAAACAACATTAACAAGTTGGAAAATTGAGATTTTTACAAATAGGCGGTGATAAAATTGTTAATCAGACCACAGCAGGTTAGTTACATAATTTTCGTCGTGTTTATGTCGTAACTCGGCGGCAAGCCAATCCCACAAGCTTCAGTGCTACTACGGTTTGCGCCGCTCAGATTACGCCAAACAGAAAAACATGGCACGCATTTGCTTTTTGTTCATTCTTATCAACGCTTATGGTGCTGCTTTATAGCACGATATCCTGGCATTGATGCTTCTCTAAAGGTTTTGCAGCAAAGTAAAACGTTTTTGCCATAGCGAGTAAACCCATCGATGTTAGGCATAAAGAATCAGTTATTGGACTTGCAGTGGGTTTGTCGTCGTTTCAAATCTCTTTAGCAAGAGTTAGCTGGTTTTCACGGGAAGCTATTTGCGCGTGGCTCAGTTAGATTTAATACGTGTCATGCAATAGTCCTTAAATAGTCACTGGTTGGAACGTTTGCTCGTCTTTTAACAATTCGCAAATCTTGTTTCACCAAATTTTCACATTATTTTTTCTCCCGGAGTTTACGCGGGCAATAGTCCTTGGAGGTCTTGAAATACCTCAAGGTTTTCAGCAATCTCTGATAGTTCTACTGGCTACAGAGCAAGGCGGGACTAAGTCAAGTCGGAGATGTAATCACGCCACCTTCTCTTTAGTCACACCTGCTTAGGCGCTTTCCCGTGGGTGTAGCCAATGCTCGCATCGCCAAACCTTCTTGTGGCATTCTGGTCACGTGGTCGAACCGTCGCTAGCGGCTCGACATTCTGGGATTTATAAATTGTCATAGCTGCGCGCTTTGTTCTTTGCAAACTTACTCACCCTTTTTTTAATAGGCCGGACGTATTCTTGTTCAACTTGCTTGTCACAATGTCATTTGTTTCTTAAAGCTTGCGCTTTGCGTAAAGGCTTTATCTTTTTCCTTAAACCAAGTTTGATTTAGGGTTTGCAAGACATCGGTGCCTTGACTTGCGTACAGCCGCTTTGCAACCATCCTACAGCACCAAGCGAGTAAAAACCGGGAGTGGCGTTCACGACCCTTCGTTTTTTCTTATTTGCCACGCATGCATTGGTCTCTATGAAAACACCCCTTGACCGTGCAAAAACACGTACGTGTAAGCTTGTGTTGAGTTTTGAAACACAGTTGACACGAAGACGCTGGATCGAGTGCTAATATCAAGAGCATTTTCTGGTTCCATACGTCGCACTGGCTCCCGGTGTCACAACCGGCATCGCATCAATTTTTAACACAAAATGTGCAGGGCGGGTTTCAATGCACAAACGTAGGGTGCTGAAGGCCTGGATGGCGGATGCTTGGCAAAGTTACGGCAGACGGGCCTCAAAATCAGATCACTAATTTCTTGTCTGCTTTTTTGGAGCATTCTGAATTAAATAGTTGCGACGCTTTAAAAAAGGATGGATGATGTTTTCACAGCCGGATGCACGATATGGTTGACTCTAAAAGTTAGTAAGTGTCCCGATCGGTCTGAATACCGAAGGCCGGATCCTTTATCATTCCCAGTAAGCAAAAACAACACGAAGAGCTGCTGCTGGTATTATTGGTGTGATGACATTGCCTGAAAGCTTAATCTTGCCTGGAACTGCGTGTCTTGGCACCGCAACTGTGGTGTAAAGAATTTGTTTAGCACTGAACGATAATCGCGTGATAAAAATGACCAGAATTTCGTTTTTAATTATTAACGTCAGCGCCAATATTTGCCACCAAATGATACATGAACAGCAAACAAGATCATTGCGCGCGCAACGAAGTGTTTGATGCTTCGTGGAGAAGGTTGGCTGTATGCGTGGCTTCGTTTCTGGAAAAGAAGCTCATTTTCTTGAAATTAAAAGAAGCCTAGTTAGCTTTGCGCGACCACAAGTTTCTGCTAAAAGGCCCATCGAATTGTGTCTGCAATTGTCAAATGAAAAGTTGCTCTGCCTGCCTAACTGCTCGGAGAAGGAAACATTCTTTTCCTCTATGTGGAAGCAGCTTGCTTTTTTTGAATGATTAGGAAAGGAAAACAAAACATTTTATGTTGCTTTTTCTTCCTTCCTCGGTATTTAAGCCTCTTTAGTGAAAAATTATCGCGGTCAGATCAGCTAAAATAGTTATGTGTTTACTATTACTTTGGTATATTTTACATGTGGATTAGTTCTTTTCTTAAAGAAACTTTCAGTCAAGCATTAGCAAACTAACGCACACGGGTTCTACCCAAGTTCACTTATCGATGTCATTGCTTCTTTTGTTGAGATTACCAACTGTCGTTTTCAAAGCGGTTGCTTCTGATTAAGAGAGATCTGTACGTATTCAAAATATTTCTTAAAAGTGAAGGTTATAGTTGAGATCACTTTCAAAACTGCAACTGCAAGCATCAGATATAGAATGAATGAAATTGCACGATGCATCAAAGGAAAGAAAATGAAAAACGTAAATTTTGCTATCTGATGGATGGCAAGCTTAGAAAAGTATGTTGAACAAATTTAATTTTACCTGAAATCGAAGGATCTCCTGAAGAGGCAGTTAGTCAAGTTGTAAAGAAAGCTTGCACGCAACATGATCCAATGCTTGAGTTTAAGAAAGGATTAAACAATCAGTGTTCTCTACTAAAGGCTGACAATATTCAAATTAATCGTAATAGATATAAAAATGTTTCTCCTTTCTATTTAAAGAATGATTTTGTAACTTTCGTCAACACAGTTGTTCTCGACATAAAAGAAAATAGTGAACGGTAAACTGGCCTAACAACAAAAGATCCTGCAAACTGTCAAGAAAAGTTTGCATTTCAATTTAAAGGAAAGACTGATCTTCCACCGATCCACTCTCGGGTTTACCGCAAAAGCGGATTTTTTATTGAGATGAAGGAAAACATTTACAATGAAGAATGCCCGATCTGTGGAGACAAGGTGCTTTGCATTTCACGTTCGATGACAATTTGCATTTTGGTTTCAGAAATAACGACGACCATGAGTTTGATATTCATGAAAATTTGAGTGAGAACAGTCTTCAGAAAATAAATGTCTGCGTTGATTTGCCAAAATGATCTGTAGAACGAACAAAAATATTTTTGCTGCCAAAGATTATGTCATTCGAAGTATGGCGTACGAATAGTCGGCATAAGCCTTTCTTTATGACGTTAGCCTCGGGGTGAGCAAGTTGGACAGTGGCAGCTGATTACGTGGAAACAAAAAGCACAATAAATGAAAAAAAACTTAAAACGGTATTAGCAATCAAAAATATTGTAGAGTTTCAGCAATTCTCCGAAACCAGAACAATGGTCTGGTTAAGCTGTTTGAGTTTATTTTTGCCCTGTTTCTGCTCAGACGTGTCGTTGTGTGCGGTAAGGTTCAACGAAGTAAGGAACAGTCGTTACGCTTTGAAATGTGCGGCATTGGTTGTTTGTGAATTTTTTCAAAACTTATTCACAGGTTTCTGGATACCACTACGGAATCTTGACCTGCGAAAGTTGCAAAGGCTTTTTCAAGCGCACCGTCCAAAACAACAAGAAGTACACTTGCGTGCATACGAGCAAGTGTCACATTGATAAAGCCCAACGCAAAGGCTGTCAGCATTGCAGATATCAAAAATGTTTGCGAGTTGGAATGAAAGTGGAAGGTGAGAGGGTTTCTTGTGCTTTGTGTGCTTTATCTAGTTCCATTGATTCCCCTCAGTTTATCGGACGGCTGATGAAAGTGTAGCGTCTGCTTCAACATTCTTGCCGACAAGCCGCTACCAGTTTCGGGTGCCGACAAGCCGCTACCAGTTTCGGATCAAAAAAAGTTCGATTAGACTGTGCACTGAAGCGTCGATTACATTGGGATGTCGAACTTTAGACAAGCTTCTTAATGTGAGACTGGTTAACAGCTCTCTTGGTAAAGACATTAATGTGATCACTGATTTTAGGCCCCTGCGCAACAACTAATGACGGAAACATTTTTTAGTCGTTTTTTTTCCAGCAATCCGAGTGCATCACCGTGCTTGATCTTTTCAGTCCTTTGAATCTTTCACGTGAGAGATTTAATGGTTCGTGAGTGGGAACTAAGGGTCTTTTAGTTTTTGCAAATTTTTATACCGCTTGTTGCAACGCTTGCGCAAAAGCAGCTAAAAACTTTACATTCACCAGCTGTGGAAAAAAGACGTTTGTATCTGATGAGATCGGACTCAAACTGTTTGAGGAGTATGAAGCAGCTTGAATAGGCTAAAAGCTATTTGTAATAACGCAAATTGAATGGGAACTCGTGCTTACATACCTGTCACAGCACATACAGTGTAAAAAACATTTTCAGTTCTAACGCTGCCGCGATTCGCGTCGATCAGTCTCGATGCCTCGTCGTTAAAGCATTTATCTTCACACTGCTACATCACGAACATGAGTGAGAGTCTGTAGATGCAATGCATAGTGCGTCAAAACGTGAAAAGCGAAAACCTGCCTTCCTCATTCCATCACGCTGCGAGAAACGACGTCTATGATTTAGATGATCACAATGCTTGGCGTATTGCCCTGTCACGCTTTCATCAGTTAGTGGTTAAAACATTTCCATCGTGTCTTGCGAATGTTTTTCCACTGTTTGTCGTATTCCAAGAGAGTTTTTCGGATGATGTTTTGTTTATTCAACGCAATTGCTTCTTTTTGAAAACTAAACTACCCTTCATTGTCACGGCGTGCTCTTCAGATCATCAAGTCTTGCCGTGTCCTGCACAGTCCATGCCGAGCAAATGAGCCTCAAGTCGCCTTTAGTTTTAGACAACGTCTCTGAGGTGATTTTGTGGATAAAAAACTTTTGCAAAATTTCGGTATGGTTCCGGAAAGTCGCCAATATTAAAAGTGATTAAAAGTATCAAATTCTGGCAAAATTTTCACGGTTACCGAAAGACATGATCAAGAACACAGGTATTCCTCGAGGCAGAAAAATTTAACATTGTTTTGTGAAAGTAAAGTGGAGGGCAGCTGATTATGTTCACAACACGAAAATGCAGCTTACAAGGCCTGTCCAGCAAAATCCCCCAGAAAATATGAAATGCAAGAAAACCTGCTGCGTAAATGGTTGTACTGCAATGAAAATGTCTCAGACTTTGTTTACGGTCTCAGCTATAAAAGTACCAAGTATAATTGCTCGCTGCCGAATGGCCTGTAAAATGGAGTAGAACTTTAACGCTGGAGTTTTTTCGGATCACCGTTATCCACAAACTGTTGCTGCGCAGCAAAGCTTTATTGCCTCTAACTGTGCTTTATTGCCTGCTTGAGTGGAAAATAACTTTGTCCATGCCCACATTCGAAGTCTGAACGAATCAAAAGTGCAAACGTTTTACCTCTTTTGCGCACAACCGGCCAAAGCGCGGGATTGGTCAAAAAGTCATGAGGAAGTGGCACGTAAGTGATCACGTGACAAAAGGAATTGGTAGAATGTACGCAACGGATTTTACGTGACTTTCTTTAAAGCGCTATAAACTATACAAACGACAAGTCTGAAAAAATCACGCTGTGTTTTAACCCGGATAAAAATTCTACTTATAACTGAATCCTAGCATCTTAATAAACCAGTGCTTGTCTTGAAATGAATTGGAAACCGATTTATTTCTGGGCTCACGATTAAACGCTGTCTATTAGAAGTGTGGCAGCGACAGCTTTTTTCAGCTTTCTTGCTGTGCTTCACTACCCTCTGATCAATGCCTGCATTATGACAAAGGTTGACATGCCTGGTAAATAGTCTTGATAAACAGCGGTAGGCTGTCAAGGAAAGAAAAAACGGCTCAATGCACCACAAACGTTTGCGAATAGCGCAAGAAAGATGACGATTATTTATTCCAGTGCAATTCAAGCTTCAATTTTCGCAATGGTTCTGATGCGGCAAAACACCACCGAATAAATCCTTCCTGTTGCACTCAACGAGAGCTTTGCATTGCATATTGCAAGTGCGTTGATGTTTTTACATTTAGGGCTCACGGTGGTTGAGATGCACAGTTTGAAATCGTCTTTTTGTAAACTTTACCGTTCGAGGAATGGAATTCAAAATGAAGAATGAACCATTGTTACCATCTAAACGCAAGCTTTGTTTGTAAATCCAAAGCAAAAAAATTTGTTTTGTCAGGACGTGGAAACCAAGCGACATTTACCTTTGACAAGGCTAACCGGCTGGTGAATTGAACCTGAAATAATGAAAAACCGCGAAAATATATTTTATGCTGTTGTCGCCGCCTGCTACGACATAAAAGCATATACGATTTATTTTTATAAATCCGGTCGTGATTCCAGAAAAGAATGTAAACCTGTATGGCTCTCACAGAATGCAACGGTGGATAATTTCAGCGACAACTCATAGGTGGACAGGTTAAACGCAAATAAATAAATAAACTGATGAGGTGGGAAAAAATCCTATTGCACTACTCATTAAATACAACTTCATTTGTTGTCTTCAAGTGATGAACTTTAGTTGCGACACATAAGTTTCCTTTGATATACTTTCATAAAAGTACCGCGAATAACGACTGTAACCGCACCAAACTAGTACATTGTCTGTGAAACATGTATGTTTGTTTTACAGATTTAACCTGACATTGCGTAGAAATAAGTATCAATTCTAAAATTTAGCATATATTTATTGCAGAGATAGGAGAATCCAAACACCAGAAAACTATTTGAAAATCCAAAACATAGGATTCTTTAATCCAAATTCAATAACGTTTTAAAGTTTTGGATTTGTCAACTTGCTAGTAGAACACGTTTTCCTTAACATCGTGGCTATAGGCGTAGCCAGGGGGCGCCAAAGGGGCCATGCCCCCAAAAAAATATTTTTAAAATATAGTCATTTTGTGTTTTGAGAGGCGTTTTTCCAAACAAAATAACGTTATTCGCCTAAAATCAAGCATTTTGGCCCCCAAAAAATTTTTGGCTTAGCCCAATTTTTTGGGCTGGCTATGCAACTGATCGTGGCCAATACAAACTTGCAACCCATGCAGGCGTCTATACGGCAGTGTTTTACAGTCAGAGTCCAACCGATCCCCAGGTTGTGAGCGAGACGACCCTTGGAACTGAGCAATTGTTCTTTGACTGAGCCATATTTTTGTGCCCTTTCAGTTACAACCTATGTGGAACAAATAACAAAGCTTGTTGTCTATCTAGGAAACAATGGTTTAAACATGGTAGATGAACCGAATCCCTTGAGTTATTAAACGTTTTTTACTTTAACAAGGAATAGAAAAATGTAACGCGTCGGAATGCAATAAGGCAGGCTTATCAGAGCATCATGAAACACAGTTCTGATTCGAAACAAGTTTTATATACAAAACGTGTTAGAAAATAACTTAACAGTCTAATTTTGAAGCTGTGCGGAAAAATCGCGTACGAGGAGGCAGAAATTCCTTGGGTCCATTGTACAAGCAAGACCGAGCGAGGAAGCAGCAGCAACAGCAGAAGACTGCGAGAACCGAACCAGCAACCAGCATCTGTGACGACTCCAATAAGGCGAGCACGTGTTTGTATTTGCGCAACTTTCGAGCAGGCTGCTGAAATACAACGGCAATTTTCCTTGAGAAAGACATAACTGTTCCAAACACTTTCGCTACGCACTAGCTCTGAAACAAACCTGCGTGTTAAAAATTCCGTTCAAATCTTTGTTTCTAATTTCTTTCATTGTTTGCGGAACACGTCCGGTTTGTTTGTGGTTTCTTGCGTGAAGAGTGATAGCGGTTAAAGTTACATCTTGTCGCGCATATTTAAACCACTTGCAGCCTGGACACTTTGTTTCGCGCGTCTGCACATCAACGTGGCTGTGAAAATAAACCCTTGATTTTAAACAATTCTGAAAAGTTGCGAAACATGCTTCATATTTTGCTAATGTTTTGAAACAAAGATTAGCGCCGTGCATTGCGAGCGTCCATTTAACTGTGAGAAAAAAATCAAATAAGTTGAGTTAATTCAAACTGATGAAACAATAATTTACGTTGTTGGCAAACAAAGTAACACCAAATTTTTTAAGCGTGTGTTTTTTACAAAACAGAAAAACTCTCTTTTCAAGAGGAATTATTTCAGTTCAAATCAGAAATTTGCTAAGTAATACCCAAAAGTTACTACCAAAAAACAGTGCCAATGCAAGAGTAAAAAAAGAGAGAGGACTGTATATCTGTGGTTTGTATGATGCCATGAACCCAACAAAGCTTGCTTGAGCAGGTCAAAACACAAGTACCTGCTAGGTATTGATTGAAAAACTGTTGTGAAAGATAGACCGAGCAGAAGGCAAACAACAGCAAGCCCATTACGCTTGGTGCTCACTGATATCTTCTGTAACTAATGCGTCATTTCTTCTCCAGCCATGCGGCTGATTGAGCCACCTCTCCCACACCCCCGTCCAGTTAGTTTACTCACCAGCAAAATCGTGGCCGAACCAAGCGCTCCGTTCAGTATGATGTGTTTGCCTAATCTTGAGCGGTGGGAAGTCTTGCACGCCGGGGCAAATGAGCTGTTTCAAAGGGTGGATGAACGCTTTGTTTGAGCAGTTACCAGTCATGAAAAAACGGTTTCCGTTCGCGATCAGAGAGACGTCACCAAACAGCACTAGTATTACTGTAGAGTGCTTTACACAACACTAAAGGCAACAACGTTTGAGAGCGCGGTGCAGGAGAGGTGAAGAACGAGCGAAAAACACAAAATAGCAGAAATAAACTCGAACGCCATTTAAGTTATAAGCTGAAATACGGTTATCAAAGAAAAATCGAAAAAGTCTAAATATTAAATATAAAACTAATGTCATTGTCTAAATAAATGTGGTTGGTAAACCAAACCTTCGGAAGACCTTTCAGAGAGTAGTTCATATTAAACAACAGTAGTTCATATTAAACAAGTGAGTTATCAAAACTAACTCTGCTTTAAATTTTCTTACAGGGATCATCTAAGGGCGCGCAGATTCTTCTTGGCGGCGATACTCCTTTGCCGTCAACAATGTCGCCGCATGGGCAAGATACACCTCACTTGATCCTGACGCCAAGTCTCAAAACTGAAGAGATTTTTCCTCAGCCGTTTCTGTCGCTCGAAAGAGGATACTTTGGAACCCCCCTACCTCCGAACAATTTCTGTCTTTTCCCTGATCAAGGAAACGGTTCTTTCAAACACCCAATGGTCGAGCCCGTTCCAACGTACGCCGTGACGCCGGTGCCTGCATTTCAGGTTTACGGGCCCGGAGTACCGTGCGGCCTGGCGTACTTGAACGGTATTTGGTCAGATCGCCAACAGCAAGCGACCCAGGAAAATATCAACCGCTACCTCAACGACCTGGGCAATCAGTCGCTTAGCAACGAACCAGCGACGAAGGAAACGCCGAAAGAAATTCCTACACCCGAAAGCGCTTTGCGAAACTGCTCATATATGCCTGCTTTGATAAAGGATTTGATCCAGGCTGAAATACCAGAAACAACTGTGAGTGTTTTGAGAACTTTCGTTATCACAAAACAAAACCATGTGATTATTTTCTTGAGTGTATGCAGCCACGTGGAGGCATCAGATGTCTTAAATTGCAAAGAAAAGTTTGTCACAGCTTCTAAATTTTTGTAAACTTTGCTATATCTTGTGCAGTGATATTTTGTGTAAACTTTCTCAGAAATGATATCTTTTTGTATCAACATTTTCCCCGAATTTTGNATTCATTAAGCTTGTGGATTACTGTCTGTTTAAGAAATAATCTTCCGTTTTGAAATGTAAATTCTTATTTTTAGATGAGGGAAAGAATCGTGCATGCACTAGATGGTTGGATGACTTTTCACGGGGAAGACATTTTCGGCCTTATCAGCCGTATCGCCGACCAAACGCTGTACGCTTTGGTGGATTGGGCAAAAAAATCGACGCATTTTACAAACCTTGAGGTATGTGTTGGCCACAGTACTACAGATGTGAAGCAAAATTTTCGGTTTCAGTAACTTCTTCGCAGTGGCTTGCACAATCAACGTTTCCGCTTTAACGACTGACTTCCGAAAAACTGCTTTTGTCACAATTTTCTTAAACACCCTTATTTGATGTTGCCTCAAATAATTAACTTCTCCCAATTGCAACGGCAAATATCTGTCAGTCACCTGTTAAAGACATTTTACCAGATGCTTGCATCTTATCGGACAAGCAAAAACAGCCACAAAATATTATTTTTGACGTTAGTCAAACGTCATCTTTGTGGTATTGAAATAAACGATTGACAAGCAAGTTCCTTATGTCGGTAATACCTGTAGTTTCTAGCAGCAGTATTAAATTGTGCGTTTCGCATCTTAGTATATCCATGCGAATACAAATTTCAAAACACCTTATACGATTGATAGCTTTGGGTGTTTCACAAACTCTATGAACCTATTCGCACTTTCCATACGAGCCTAAGTTTCGTCCATTAACAGAAATACTACTTTTGTTTCACTCTGATTATCTGATTCTGGAGTTGACACTTTAACACTGCCACCAAGAAAGTAACAAAAAAAGTTTTGTTAGTTTTTCTGTTTCTTTTTTAAGTGTTGTTTCTTTCTGTAATTTTGTGTCTGAGAACGTTATTTCTGTAGTTGCTGAAAATGTAGGTTGGAATAACTAGTTTTTTCTTAGCCTGCACTGCGATGCGGGAGAGATTTGCACATTACGTTAGTTTGCAGTAATAGCCTCGCCATCAGACAATGTTTCGTTGCCGTACAACTCATCGTTAATAAATATCACGTCGCTTTTTCTGTTTGTCAAACCTGGAACCTCTTGCTGGTTATGCTGTAACTTCTACAGCGCTTACTAATTAACACAAATTATATGTGAAACCAGCCCAAATACTTTTTATAAGTACTGTGAAAGAAGCCTGTCAAAATTTTTCGGTTTGAAATGTAAACGGTTTTCAATGTTTCAGAGGGCTAATAAACCTTTTTTTAGCACCAGCCTTTCTCAATGAGTGTATAGAATTCTTTACGTCGAGGTTTGGTGCTATTTATGTACTGGATGATGTTGCAAGCAACTCTGTTGCTGGATGACAGCTGTTTGCAGTTATGATAAAGAACGACGGGATTCTCGTAATCCTAAAATGTCATACAAATATCACCTCGCCTTGTGTGCATTACGATGCAGCAGTTCTGTTCGTTGCTTTCGGTAGATATCGGAACAGATTCGCTTACTTCAAAGCAGCTGGATAGAACTCCTGGTGCTGGATCACATACACAGACAGGTTGGTTACGTGTTATGGCATTGAGCAAAACTTGTTTGTTTGCAACTGGTAACCTTTTCAGTGGATGCTAAACTTGTTGATCTTCTCAAGTTGATGGTTGCGTAAAGAGCATTACCATTAAGTGGAGTTGATTTTATTAGCACAAATATTAAACGGTTTCATGCAAACTAAGGTGAAAGCGCTGGGACACCTTAAATAACCTTTTAACCAGATTGTCTCGTCAAAAACCCCAAAAAAGTTTCGTAATTTTCTATCATGGTTTAGAATTGATGGCCGCATTGTTGGTTAATTTACTGTAGATTCATGATAGGATTACATTTTTGAAATGGGTTGCAGTCAGCTGGATCATCAACACAGTTGCGTAGGAGTGGTGGGATTGGCGTCGGCAGAGGGTGGCAGGTGGGACAATTCCCCTGAATTTTGAAATTAGATTTTTTCCTATTAAATTTTGCGTAGAAGAATGTTTTCTCTTAGTTTCGATATGGTAAAATGAACTTTCACCCCTGCTTCCCCCCTGGAAAAAATGGTTTGGCTCACACTGGAAAAATCCACTATTGGCCCCCCTGGAAAAAATCCTTTCACGCCCATGAATGTTAGGCACAATCGGTATCAATCGTGGTTTTGTCCAATTCCGCAAGGAGCTGAGGATGACAGACAAAGTGTAAATCCAGCTAAAATGAAACTCTGCTCGGTTTTCTATAACCCTTTCCAATCCAAGCAAACAATTTTGTGCTCTGCAGCACCATTCATTCCCTGCAAATATCTCCTAACTTTTTTGAGCACATTATGAGATCCCTGTAGCTGTATGCACTAGAAAAAATTTGATGGACGCTGAAAACATGCAGCTTGAAATATCTTAAAATATTTCCCATTTACTTGTGAAAGAAAAGGTTGAGTTGAACACCTTACCTCCCTGCTGAAGCGTTGCTTATTGAAATGTTATGTTGCTTTACCTGTACTTGTAGAGACGCTGAAAATTGGAACCCTTTTGCTCAATGCACACATATCTGAAACAATAAGGATGTTTCGCTAAATTTCTACCACACGGCAATCTCAGTCTTTCTCGGGTAAACGAACAAGTTTGATTAATACTTTAAAGCCGACTGCTTACGATCGACGCAGAATGTCGGAGCTAGCGGTGGACTTTGCCCTACCAAACAGTTACTGTAAAACGAAGGGCGCCTTTCATCAATCTTAACGGCGCATTTACTGTAACCTATGGTAAATAAGGCAAATGTCGAGCTCGACAAAACATCCTCAGAGTTAAGAGCTAAAACCAGTATCGGCCACTAGCAAATCAAAGCTCAAGCCATGCCATTGCTACAGGTAGTGTTAGTGGCAAATAAAGTAAAGAATCACTACATAAAGTCTGAACTATTGGAATCGACAAATTGCAGATGATTTCATTTAGTATCAGATGTGGCAAAACGGGCGAGGGTCCTAGATGAGTGTAATGTAAGTTGTTTGGTGTTAATGCGGTTAAAACTGCACACAATCCATAAAATCGTTAGAGCCCATTGTCGACGCCGCTCCACATGAAATCACTGTCGGTTACGTCCCACATAAAACCACTAAACCGGTGTCGATGACACTCCACATAAAATCACTATTGTTGATGAAAGGTGCGCAATCAAAAATTTCAACAGGGGGGCGAACAACCACTGAATCTCAACATTTGAATATTTAATGCCCCATGTTTTCAAAGCATCATCCATTAAATGTGCATTCGTTTGGCGTTTTTTCTGAACAATTGTATTCAGATTTATGCCGGCATATAAAAAGTCTGCCTTTCATTGCGTTTGCAAGTTTTAACAGTTTTTAAAGTTTTCCTTGCGGTGGAGTTGATGAAAGTTTTGCACAAGCACACCTAGTGCAGTAATAGCGATGTACATAGTTTTTCCTTTTCGGGTGTAATAATTGCCACACGACTATATTTGCATCAGACTCAATGCAAGGTCGCTCCTACACAAATCTCAGTACTTGTGTATCAATGTCCACAGCAACGCCTTCCCGTGGCACCCTCTTATATCACAAAAGTTGAGGCGCAAATGGCGCGACAGATTTATCCTGCGGTGACATTTGGGTAGCTACTGCCATGAAATGCGCAAAATTAATCAAACACATCGCGCATCGGTCGTCGCGGGCGTGACCATGAACCGCGCTCGGGATTTAAAGCAGAGGAGCCCATTCAAAATATTCGCGACAGTCTCTCCCACCAGCTATTCACAACTGGATCCCACACTTTGCGCCCTCAACGCATCTGGGGAGACAAAAGGGGCAGCGTAGAGCGCTTCTACTCTGGGAGCCATGCACAAACGACAATCTTGCCATAAACAAGTAGGGGAAGGTGGGATACAGTCAACACCTTTTTGCATTTTCAACCACTGCTACTTTATTTCAAGTCCAAGCAAGCTCCAAATTTGTCACACAATAAAGCAACTCTATATACACAACATCATGCCAAAACATGAAAAAAATGCCCTTCAGAAAAAATTTTACAATCAATTCAAAAAGGGTACTTTTTCTGTCGAGTGTGCCCCAAGCATGGGGCACACTCGACATGAGCATGGGGTACACCTTACCGGTCAACAAAAGGTTGGGTTGCGTGCATTGCATAATGTTCGCTTGATATCCCATGTAAAATAGGCTCTTACTGACAGCCTCTCCACTTTTTTCACATTCTAATTCCCCACTATCACTGCATGGCAAAACATATTTGTATGAATACCAAACGTTGCATGAAACCAGTGCGGTATGCTGAAATTCATACTTTGCCATACAAATATAATGTGCCTCTAAGCACATAATAAACCTAAAAATACTCATAGATTAGCATTATTCTCTACTGCATTCCAATANAGGCTAACCCATCAAACTNTACCTTGTTTAGACTGACCTAACCGCAGTGTGTTGAGTGTGCCCCATTTCTTGTCAGATGTGCCCCATGCATATCTAAAAAATAAAATGAAGAAGTACCAACTCAACTTAAAAAGAATTTAAAATCTGGTTTTATCAAATGATGTTGCACTGCCCTGAATACAACGTCACAAAAACTCAGGAAAGAAGATGTTGATTAACGTGGGCAAAACCCAAATCTAAATGTGATTTATAAATTACCTTTGGGTAGTAAAAACACAACTTGCTCTGTAACGTGTAACAACGGCTGCCTATCAAGGAAAAATTCACTTTAGTACTGCGGCTGGTATGAGACTAAATCACCATGGAAACTTTAAAGTTCAACGTTTTCAACTTTTCGAATAAATCAGAAAAGGCGACTGTGCCCCAAGTTCCACTGTGCCCCACCTTCCCCTAATTGGAAACGGGAGTATCACTTCATTCACAAGGAAAAAAGCGTGGACTGATCGAGGAAGCCAAACGATATTCCCTGGATGTTGCTGGCATCTCTTCGACTAAGCTCCGTGGTTCTAACACTACTGAGCTGGATGATGGGTGGAAACTCTTCCACTCCGGAGTTGAATAAGCAAAGTTTACCTAGGCTGGAAGGGGGTACTTGCAAGCCCTCAGCTGGGAAGTTATGTTGATAAATGGATCCCACCAAGAGGAAGAGTGTGCATGTTGAGGTTGAAGTTGTTACACCGCTCCCTATGCTTGTTGCAGGTGTTGCAACCTCTCCGTTGGCGTTGCGTTGAATGTGCGATTCACCACGAACGGGATGTGCATAAGAATAACACCATATATAGGCTATGTGGCGCGAGCAAGCAATAATAGAGTGATCCCGATAGTGTGATCATGGCATACGGTCTCTATTGTTGCTTGCTGCCACAGTGTGAAGCTTCGCACTTGCCGCTCGGGCTTTCCGATGCAACACAGGCATACGGCTCAAACTCAAGGGCAACCGGAATTCGTGGAGGAACTAGTGATGCCCTGCGAAGGGTTAATGCTAATGATATCCACGGTCCTTTTCGGAGACTTCAATATGCATGTTGGGATTGATGCTGGACCGACTATGAAGGTTACAGAAAGACTGGAAGCACCGGGGAATCCGAAAGGGGAATCACCATCGAGAAAGAGTATCCAGAACTGAGCTACAGGTGGTGGA
>JGI24158J21664_10004622_pt1 | contig 17757 bp, 7 predicted proteins | sample Ectturendosymbi3_FD_21664 | JGI IMG/M metagenome (IMG submission 21664)
TATCTATCTATCTATCTATCTATCTATCTATCTATCTATCTATCTATCTATCTATCTATCTATCTATCTATCTATCTATCTGATGGTTGGTTGCCTTATCAAATTTTTACTAGAGGGAAAATGAACAACGCTATTAAAACACTAAGCAGCGCACATTTGCATTTACGAAGTAAACGTTACCTTCGGGAGACAAGTGGCATCAACTATTGAAATATCAACATTCAAGAACTATCGAACCGCATTTTGCAGCAACTATTGAAATCTGACCTGCCAAATTCGAAACGCTTCTATAAATGAAACAGAAAAGAGCTTCAAAATTCAACCCTTTTCTGCCTTAACGAGGTGGCTGGGAAAAAAACTTGGCTACATTTTACTGAAGACAGTCAGCATTCTTGCTACAGACTTTTGATGATACGGGCGTTAAAAACCGCGTAGTACACTTGGATTTTCGTTGGCAACATATCCCACGCTTATAAAATAGTGTGGGTTCCTCCACACTTTTCACTTTGACCCTGCTTACTGCAAAGACATTTTAAGAGACCGCATTTGTTCATCTGAATTCCGAGATGATTGTTAAGCAAAGTTTTGGTGTACTTTGGTGGTGATACTGAAGCGATTTTATACTGTACTTTAAGAGACCGTTGGAAAAATGTGAGAACCGTTTTGGTCTCTCAAAGCGACTTGAAAAACACAGGGCCCGGCGCCGGCACTGTACACAAGCAGCTTCGATAGAAAATGTAAGATTGTTTTGGTAATTAGACGCAGCGCGGGGCCCCCTTTGGCGCGGGGCCCGATTAGAAGAAATCGGTCAAATCGGCTTAAAACCGGCCCTGTGTAGACACAAAATATTGTTTTCATTTGGAAGGGTGTGGGTATAGCTAATGGGTCCCCTAACCATGTCCATGTTTATGACTAATATGCTGCTGTGGTGGACATTAGACAGTGTACCGCTACGACTCATAATTAAGCCGAAAATCCTAAAGGAAGATCTGCAATGGAGATCTGAGCGGTGAGCGCAAGTGGAAAGTTACATAGTCACCTCAATCAAACCGAACAAGCGAATTGAACTTACAATGCAATATACTTCACTCTTGTAAGAGTGAACGCCACTTTCGTTCGAAGGACCAGGCCCCTAACCACGAGGCGAGGCATTTGTGGGCAGGGCCCCCCAATTTGTTTGTGCCCCTCCCAAATTTTGTTGTGTCCAGAAAAATTTGTCTTAAACATATAATAAAAACAAAAATATTGTCTCCTAAAAATGTATTTCCCCCCCAAACCATAAAACCTGTCTACGTGCCTGCGAAGAATGCGCGACGTGGAGAAAGTTGCTTACATAAACTGATTAACCTTTCTCACTTTCGGCAACCACAAGCGCAGACTCATTCTTGTGTAAAGGTAACGTCTGGGCGCACGATCAAGTGTACTCTGTATGACGCAATACAGGAAAAAAACACGCTTCACTAGTGAGCAAACCATACATCCCCCCAAAGTTCCCCAAAAGTCCAATTTTATAGTCATTCTTAATGCGTGGACTTGGATACCAATGCAAACTGTTCTTCATGAATTAGAAATATTTCACAACTATCACGTCACAGAATGTAGAAAAAACGTACCAAACACAATATATAGTGCGCATGGTTGTTTCATCAAATAGAAGCATACAGCCGCCCAATATGATAACAGGAACGAGTGTGCTGGATGACATTCACAATTTTGAAGTAGTGTTTCTTTTACTGATTTACACTCGCAAACAGCCAAACACAATAAAAGTTTGGTGGAGCGGCAACTGATAAATGTGATGACTTGAATCCAACAAGCAACCTTTCGTTAGTTTTTGCTCAGCTTCAAACCATTGAACATTTGCCTGAAAGTGACAATTGGATTTTTTATGCTCAGCTATGCGCACACTTGCACTGGACCAAACATGTTTTTCTTTTCGGAGAAAAAAGTCGGATAACTCAATAGTAAACAAAGGTGTCGAAACCTCTGTACCCTAATTTTCAGGAATTTCAACCGAATTTTGGTGAAATCAAAACTTTTGGAGGTGCACTTGCCCCCTCAGCTCTACACCACTGAATGGACAGCCCGACATAAACCTTGAAAAAAGTTTACAAAAAAGCAAAACATTCACATTTTCCAGATGATTGAACCAGCCATTACAGTTGTATCACCTCTCCACTGGATAATTTACGTTGTAAACAACAATTTGAAAAAGTCCTGCGTGCTACATCTGTGGGAAATTCATAATTCAATTCAACTTATCTGGGCTTTTCACGATTGGAAAATCTCGCATAGCTGTTGAAAGAGGTTTGTATCAAGACGCAGGATCCCACAGTTTTCGATAAAGCTAACATAAGGGCCATCACAAATGAAAAAGCTTGGGGGCACAGGGGAATATAAAGTTTGGCGCACTAGATATTTATCTCAAAGCGAAGGCCCCAGCTTGCAATTTTTTTCAGAACGACCAGCAAACGTTTTGGCACAACTAGCGGTGCATGCTACTCAACATATTTTGACCGACTCTCCAGACAGGCTGACACGGTTCAGTGTCCAGTACAGATCAAGCAAAAAATGCAAAATGTAACACTTTTTGCTGCTATGGTTGAATGGCCAACTGTTGGAGTCTTCCGACTCGAATAGGTCTGCGTCTACGGGCTTAACCTTTCATATTTTGTGTCAATGTTCGTTCTAACGAGAGCAGTTTTTGCTAACAATAAGATTCTATCAGCAGTTTCTACTGAATTTGAGCGCAAGCAGTATTTGGCGAAAATGAACAACTATCCAGACACATGGTGTAGGGCCCTCAGTGGCGAGAAGCCACGAGAGGCGCGGGGCCCAATTCAGCATCGGTTGCATCGGCTTAAGGCCGGCCCTGAACGTACAATAACGCATGGAAAGGCTAACGAAAAGGCTCATCCAAAGATCAATTTCTCTCAAACTTTACACATGCTTTCGTACAGGGTGAGTTTTAATAAAATAACTTTTTCCATTTTCTTAATCAGCACATGACAAGTGACAAGTGCAGACATCGATCAAGTTACGTGGCAAAAGGCAAGCAGACATAAACCTGAGTACAGGACGAAATAACACCACGTTTTTCTACGTCAAAACATATTTTGAATTGCAATGGAACGGTGACGAACGGCGATAAGGGCGTTTCTGTTTCGGGTGTTGACACCTTTAAACATAATGAGGTTTTTAGACATTGATCAGCAGTACCAATGACAATTCAACCGAAACTTACCTTCTCAGCACAAATCAGGCAGGAATGGCTTGCCACAGTTTGCGTAAGAGTGGAAGTAGTGGTTCGGAACCATGGAAGTAATCTCTAACACAAACGTGAAACGTTTCTATTGCAGAACATATTTTCAACGTGGAAACAAGTTTGCATGTTTGACAAAATTTTGTCATCGGATTCCCAGAGTGACAACAACCGTAATCATAACAATATTCACTCTGTCATCTTCAACTGACCAGAAGAAGCTGGCTTTAGTTATTTATCTTGGTGACAGGTTGAAAAGCTGGCATGGCCAGTTTGAAAGAGAAGTTTGCAACCAGGCATCCGCACTGCACAGGAAAGGGTGACTTGGATTTCGACAAGGAAGCAGCTAGCTTGACCGATTACCGAGTCACGTAAAACAACTGCACTCGTGGTTGTAGCTGTTGTTGATCAAAACGAGCAATGACTGCTGAGGGCTTATGCCGGATTTTGAGTGTTTGAAAAGCAATGTGAGTTAGCGCAACATTGTAACACCGCGGGCTTTGCTAACATTCTGAGCTTCAGTGGTCAACTACTGTACTGCAACACCAGCAACGTCTTCAAGAAAAACTATAATAGGCAGATTTATCAACGATAGTTCCGAAAAGCCTGAACCTCTTTCGCACACGTCACCTATAAGAGGTCGCATGCATTGTCCGGCCATGGCGCATGTCACGAAGTATGTCGTCATTGCGAACAGGTGCTAACACTTCCCGTGGAAAGCCCACTATTTATGATTGTTTGAGAAAAGGCCGAATGTGACCAGTTGCGTTGGTCTTAAATTTTGTTATATAAGTTTCGATTGCAGTCGTTTCACGGCAGTCTTCAAAACAGCATGTACTAATTTTTAGATTAAGAAATTTTTCCACACAATAAAATTCAAAATTTTTCCAATGTAGCCACGACAAGAAAAATTTTGCTATAGCACTGGTATGAGAGTTTGAAAAACAAGTTTCAGCGAAAGGCTTTAGGCAGGAACTGTGTGATAAGACAGTAGAAAAGCAAGCCTAGATTTTTTCAAACAAAAATATCTGCAAAACGAAAATGCAGGTTGGTGTCAATACCATTGCACTGAAAGGTGAAAAAAACTCAGGTTTTTGTCCAGACAAAAAATCTTATTTTGGAAAATATAATCCTTTGCCATGCTGTAAAGTCACTGCTGCTTTGAAGGAAGTGATTAGTGAAAATTGTACATGAAAATATCAGGGCTGCGGACATGGATTTACCACTTGATTTCAAACCAGGTTTAGTAAGCAGTTTTGACATTACAGAATTTCTATCAATTTGGTTCATCGCATTTTGTAGATGATTGACCATAATTCTGTGGGCTTGCACTTCACGGAGCATCAAATACGTTTTAATCAGCAATGCTTTCACCGCTAATTTTCCTTACATGGAAAAAGTCTTGTGGACTGACATATCTTCAATCATGCAGTGACAAAGGAATGCTGAATTTTTTCCAATGCAGTGTACAAGGTTTCCTTTTAATACTTTTAATGTTAATAGCGAGACTAATACCGGAAACAGATGAAAGGGTTCAGTGCACATAAATAATTTGTGCTAATGTATCATTTATTACTGTGTGAATTTCATGCAGTATTCAGTCTTGGTGTTATTAGAGACTGTCAGATGGTTAACCTGCAAGACACTTTCAATTCAGTAGTATTTTTCTTTATCTTGTTTCAGGATTTTTGTGGATCAAACATAAAACGAACAATATCTAGTTTTTGGAGGGGGTGCTATATTCCCTTTTTAATGATATAATTAGACATAATTTGACAAAAGCGAAGAATTCATTGTATTTTGGCAAAATAGTTTAACATTGTGCAGTTATAATGCGCCATTCCTAATTAACAAACATCGATGTATGAACACTTCGGTTTTGCAAAATAAAATGCGAATGTGATGCTAACCGTCTATTTCCTAGAAATGTGTCAGCTATAGCCTTAATGCCGTAGAAAAAATGTGAAGCAAAAGCACTAATACGCTACTTCAGTGTGAAATACCACTGAGAAATCCTTGTCGTATCAGAAAAGAGAGAAATATTTTTTACAAACAAACAATTCTGATTACAAAATGCAAACCAGGTAAATATTTTGCTTTGCAGGGTTAGTTCCACAAAAACCAAAGACCTGCAGCTAACTTTAAATATGAATACTTATTCAAATGATAGAAACACGGTCGTTGAGGTTTTGAAAACACAAGCATGGACAATCAATGGTACTGCAACAAATGGTCATCAATCAACATCACCGGCCACGTGGGAACAGCAGGTAAACACATCTGGTGATTTGTACTTTAAAATGATGAAGACTTTGGTCCTCAAAGCAAATAAACAATTTTTCTTCCTGCAGCATTTGCTACAAACCCTATACTTTTCTTGTGTTTAGATATTCATCACATGTTTGATAGTTTTTATGGGGTTATGGAGCACTTTTGGCAACTTGCTGACGATCATTGCAATCTGCCGTTATCGACATATGAGAACCAAATGCAACATGTTTATATTAAGCCTGTCAGTGTCTGATCTCATATCTGGATTGATTGCTTCTCCTTTGTGGTTATATCGAAGGTGAGTTTTCAATATAAAAGTATTTTCTTGCTAAACTCTCTTCTGTGACGCAGCTTTAGGTGCTGAACCATAGTTGTGTCGTAGTATCGTTAGATATAATATTGCTTACAGCTTGAGCTGAACGTTTTAGCAACAAACTTCCATTTTTGGAATGAATCAATTCCAATAATCAGCTCTTCATTCACGACTAAAGTGACTGGTGTCCACACAGATGAAGAGTTGGCATCGATCAGCAAATTTTTACTAGAAAATCGATTTCACGTAATACTCCGCACGGTCAGTCCTGCAATATGGAGACTAGTTTCTTGAATGAAGATTTATGCAAGTTCGAATCATCGCGAAAAGATGAAAGCAGAGCCCGTTCGGCAGATTCCTCGAAAGCTTACAGCACACGCAAAGCTTTAATAGCATAAAGTGATAAGATCTTCTTAGGTGGAAAACACCATTAGCTTAAGAACTGGGAAAGAATTTGTTTTGTCTGATATCGAGGCATTCAATTAACCAAAACGCTCTGTCGTTCGAACGAATGAACGCTCTTTCGAAAGTGCAACATGTTAGAAAGCACTATGACATATAATGTGTAAAAGCTTGAGGTTATTCATTTCATTCAATCTCCCCAACTTTTACTGCAATTGCAAATGCCCTGGATTCGTGGACGCAGAAAGTATCGAATCGTGCAAAGGGCCGCAGGCTCAAGGGGTTCCAAAACAAATTTTGCTTGAAAGTGGAAAAGATTTTTATGCAAAAAGAAATTTTTCTACGAAAGTCAGTTTTGCACACAACTAGAAATGGCAAAGAATTGAAAAATTGTTTGCCAAGGTGTAAGTTTCATTTCAACCGCTGTCTATTCTGTTTTTCATGGGAGGTTTCCGAAAAAGGCAGGTTCTCACTTGAAAATTTTGTTGGAATCAGTGTCCGTGACAACATACAGTACATTCCTGAGCAATATTAGTTGGACCTTGTTCTTTAGCTTCGGTTGTTTTGTATTTAGTAGTTATGTTTGTTTGGATTGAATTATTTTCAATCCGCCATCTATCATAACGAGTGAACAAACGAATTAAAATTTGCGCTGCATAGTCTTAGATCACGTGACCATAATGCATCAGTTAAGATCGGCGATGCGTGTCCTTCTGGCTGCACAGTGCACACACGCGTAAGCGACCCCGGGGTCGTCCAAAAGAGGTGGCATGAATACATCTCCGACCTTGATTGGAATTGCCTTGGTGTGAAGCCAGCAAATCTATCTGAAATTGCTGAAAACTATGAGGTATTTCGACCCATTCTTGAGATTTTGCCCCGCAACCCTCCCCAGGGGAATATCGGGTATGAAAATTAATGAATTAATGAGTTATTGATCCACTGCAAACTGGCACGGTTTAGGCAAAAGCACCCATTCACATGGATTTCTGCATGTTTGCTCCTATGCAGGGTTGCCAGATGAAAATTTCAATAAAAAGCCAAACAGTGCTAAAAAAAGCCAAACCGATTGTTTAAAGGCCAGAAAAAAAGCCAGATTTTATTTGCGGTATTGCCATTCCTTTGTCACAAAGAAACATCTAAATTACAAGAATATAAAAAAAATGTCTTCGAAATTACGATAAGATTAACTCTTGCTTGGCATTGTGTTAGAGGCTTGAGCTCATTATTTACTGATTCTTCTCAGACTTTTCATGGTGTATGAGATTGCACACTTTGGGTACAATAGTGCGAGGGTTTGCATATTGATCCTCGGCAGCTTTCTGCACCCATATGAAAATCATCTCCCAAAAACGTCTATACTTAGGACCAGAATCATTGCAGCCCTTCCCCTTCTTGACGTCATTAAGACACGACAAAGGGGACACAACCGAATCTGATCGCAAATTGCTTTGCTGGGAAATCGACTGCGCGTCAGCGACGTATCGTCAGTCCAGAAAATTCGTAAGCAAAAGCTTAGATGTGAACTGATCGAAAAAGACTAACGCAAGATCAGAGAAAGTGCCCGGACTACATGAACAGGTCCATAAAGCTATTACCACCGAAGCCTGACGTCATTGTCGCATTTCTATAGCGGAGATGCAGATCTGTTTGCAAGCGTTGTACTTTCTTAGTGCTTACAACACAATGCACACTACAGAGAGTGCACACATTTCCAGTTATTACGCAAAAACTTTGCTTCGAAACTCGCATACCTTAAATATTGCTACGATCAGAACGCGGGCGTCGGTCTAATATAGCATTTATCACAAAATTTTTCAAACTGTGTTGCCGAAAAAATAGAATAGAGATATTTTCTTTCACAGGAACCTATTTCAGCGAAAAAAGGCCAAAAAAACAGCCAAAAGGCCAAACGAATGTTTTAAGGCCAACCAATTTGATATTAGGCCAAAAAAGGCCAAAAGGCCAATTCAAATCTTTTAGGCCAACCAACTTGAAACGAGGCCAAATTTTTGAAATTTGGCCCAGAAAAAGCCAACCTGGCAATCCTGCTCCTATGACAATTCATGCTCTTTTCGGAATCTGCTAACGAGGAAAATATGCCTTATGTTTCTGTTCGCCTTCGTCTGCTTCGTGCGATTATGTATGTGATTATTCTTTTGGCCGGATTTACTTCCAGAATATGTCACTGCCACGTAAAAACCTACGTGCCTAAAATAATTAGATGTTTTTTGATCACAGATATACTTTCATCAAACTGCTTAAAATAATGACAGCATTTTACAGATAACGGCCATGCAGTGCTTTGATGGAAGGTGAGCATTGCATGGTCGGTAGTGCGATCCACACGTTCGGGCACCCAAACGCGAATGAAACTTGTTGAAACCATTTGTCAAAAATTAAACTTTTTAGGAGAAAAAACAAACGCGTTTCCATTTGCACCATCATCACGATCAGGCAGTCTTTGCATAAATGCACAGTGATTGCGATCGTGCGTACAAAAGCCACGCACAAAAGCGCGAATCACAGAAAAGGTCCCAGTGGAAAATACAAACTAAACTACATGCATGAAATTCAAAATGTTTTCAAGGCGGTACTAGAACAAAACCGAAAGAAAAATCGACATTTGGAGTACTACAATAAGTCTTCGAAGTTAAATGTATGTATTTCAACCAATTCTACATGACGTTAAATACAAACATCAAACTATTTCAAAACAATGTGTTTCTTTAAGTAATACAGCACGCAACTGGTTTAGAACGTGATTGCACACAGCAAAATGTAAACTTTTCCTGGCATTTGCGGTGTGCTCGACTTGGAAAGCGATGTATTGAAAAAACAAGAATGGAAATCGTGCAGCTGCAACTGAAGACTGGAACATTTTGAAAGTCCTCGTGCCTCAAATGTCTCACTGACCGCACAAAGTAAATAGAAATCTGGCCCGGAAAGGTGTGTCCGTTGCCATATTTTTGATTCATTGTGATGTTTAACAAGCCTGATGGCAATTTATGTGATGACAAAAGCTTGAAGTAAAGCCACCGTTTCACGCTTGTAAGTGTAGCACAGGGTTTAAAAAATCGGGAACAGGTCGAATCCGTCATCACTGAGATCCCCGGCGTACATTCATTTGTATAGGTGGTAAGAAGAATCCATATGTTTAACTTTAAGCTTTGTTATTTTCTAATTACTAGTAAGCAATGAAAAATACTTTGAATTCAGAACATGGGGCTTCTACGATTGGCAATGGGGAACGTTTCTTTGCAAATTTTTCTGGGCCACCGACGAAACTACTTCATATTGTACGTCATTGCACATTGCATCGTTCGCTGTGTGGCGTTATATCGGCGTTAAGAGTCCTACGAGCTTCAACTCCATAAGAAAAAGGTATGCTGTGATTGCGCTCATATTTACTGCAGTTGTTAAGAGTTTGATATTCAATTGCATTATTTTAGAATTAATCTGAAGAAGCAACATAACATCACTGAAATATTTATAATTTCCTGCAAGAGGATATTAATGAAAGTTCCCCGGCTGGCACAAAAATAAAATTGCTGCTATTTTTCAAAACGTCGTTCTTTTCACTTTTGCGTTTCAGAAAAAAATGAACGGAATTATTGCTTGCAGACTGTGAACAGAGTCAATATAATAGATGTTTTGTGTGAAAAAACGTACAGTAATCGAAGAAAATCTGAAGCATTGGTTGTATTGTTCGTCGTTTTTTTCCCAAAGAGCTTCAGGTTTAATGTCAATATTTTTTAAACATCATGCTTTCTTTTACTGGAAGGTTTCCAGAACGTGCACGCAACCTAAACATCTGGTTTATAGATAAAAATTTTGTGTTAGTTTTGCAATTCTTTTCAGGACTATAAAGCTATGGATCGCCTTGCTATGGTCTTGCTCCTTGGTATTTGGTGGAGTTGGATACAGTTTCTTTTTTGACGTTACACCTAAAGATCGTAATAGCAACTCACCCGCTAGGTTCTGGCCGAGCTGCTCACTGCGATTGGCAAATAATGGGTAAGTAGACAATCACTGGATTTAGCAGCCATTCTTCAAAAACTGCTTCCTTCTATACAGTCCCATAACCAGGTTTTAAGGTTTGAGGGGAAAACTATTTTATGGAGGAAATATTTTTGTTTTTGTTGTATGTTTGACAAAAACGTTTTAATATGCACACAATTTGGGGAGGTTCAAAGAAAATTTGGAGGCACTGCCCTCGAATGCCTTCCCATGGCTACTGGCCCGTTCCCAATTGATTTTATAACAAAAACGCAAAGTTTGGTAAAATATTTTGAAACAACCAGTGAAGCAAAAAATAAGTTTCAAAATCCGTAACTGCTGAACGATTCCAAAAGCATGAAGAGTTTTAGACGAACCTTTTTCGAAGAACGGTAATATTACGCGGTCTAAGCGATTAGTTTTCATGTAAGCATGACAGATGAAGCATCGCTTCCAAACCTGTATATAGACGAAGCGCTCTACGGTGATTTGTGCAAGGTTCAAACAATTTGTAAACAAACTTATTAGCTACACCAGGTGTGCCATGAAATGCCTCTAAGTTTCTTTTATTTTTCTAAATTTATTTACAGAAATTCCTAGCAACACCATATTTTAAGTAAAAGGTTGCAGAAAATGTATGCAAATGAAAATGCCCTGCTTGGATTTTCAACTGCTTTGGCCATAAAGAGCACAATGTTACAACGGTCTGCCATTAACAAACATAACACTTCAGCAACAAGTCAACCAAACGTTTCGAAGTTATGCTTTTATTAACTACTGTTGTAAAGTCAAAAGGTTTGGAGCTTCATACCAGCAACTTTTTGATTCAAGAATTCGAAGGTGCTAGCACATCGGTTCTTAACCTTTGTAAACACACCGAACCTTTACGTAGATTTCCAGGTTTTTGTGGAACCCCATTTTTGCCCAATATAACAGAAAGTAAAACGGGCTACATGTTTAAGATGGCCTTCGTCGAACCCCTGAAAAACCCATTTTAAGAACCACTGTGCTAGCAGTAAAATCCAGGGTACTAGTAGTAATCTGCTTCATGTTCTTTCATGCGTCTGTGAGCTCCTTGTTACTTCCATGCATTCTTAAGTTTTCTGCGTTGCATGTGAGAATGAGGACGTTATACAATATTTAGCTCGGCTAAATTACAGCAAATCGACAATAAATTGATATGGCAAAAGCGAAACCTGAACAAGATCAGATAAAAAGAGAGCCGGTTATAGATTGTACGATCGACTTTCTCGAAGACGTCCCAATTGCAGTTGTGCAAAGGCAACCAAAACTGACAACTAATCTCACGACACATGCGTGGCACATTGCGCACGACGGAAGCCGCAGCGAAAGCAACGTCATCAGCTTTGCAGGCGAAGCTACCGGCACTTCATTCTGTGCACAACTTCCCTGGTCGGCAATGACGAGTTAAGGAAGTTTCGCTTGATATTGGATGTGTTTAGCACGTTCAGTCTGACGTAATCTGAACAGCAGATTCGTGCATTTGTAGCAGCGCGGAGTAATTTAGTGATGTGCGAGCGTGAAATTTACTTGGTTCTTTGTTAATTATAGGGTGAAAAAGACTTTCACCTTCGCATTTGCTTCAGATCTTGTGATGCGTTAAATTGCAAGAAGGATTGAAAATATTACGCCAAATATCTTTAGAGATTTGGCAAAAGCTTACTTTCACCCTTTAGGGACCCTAATGTTCTTGGAACTTTTCACCCATAACTCGCCAGCCAACAAAGCTAGAGAGCTGTTCATAGCCTCAGAAGATGCAGAAAGTCGTCTTGCTTCAATTTGAAAAAAGTTGGGAAGTATTGGATTTGAGTTTTTTGTGGGTTACGTCATAATAGGGGTAAGATTAGTTTTTTTGGCCCATTTGATTTGGCTCTGAACCTCAACCGCTAGAGGGAGCATTATACGTCTTTAGAAAAAGCACTAACTAGGCGAAAACTGATTCGCGCAGTAAGAATTAGGTAATGCGATGTAATCGATTAATGCAGAAAAACTCCAACTCTACAATCGTGTTTATAAAACCCTGCGTAAAGGATATGGAACTGATGAAGAAATGGGGATTTGCGGCAGAAATGATCCGTTCGCGAAAACCTGTAATTATGCAATAGCAATTTTTCTTTCAATTTACCACTTTTTTCCATTTGTGGAAAAAGACAAACAATGTTTGTAATTCTTGACAATTCTACAGCAGAGAAGCACACACCATTATGAAACAAAAATTCTTACGTAGGAGACAAAGTAATTCAATTTGAAATGAAATGCACTGTTGCTTCACTATCAAGCAAAACAAAGAAATGCAATATCAATACAAGTTGATATCAATCCGCAATAACATCATGAATTCAAAATTAAATGTCTTCGTTTTTATTATTGTTTCCGTAAGTCAAACCTTGCTTTATACATGCTAACAGCTTGCTTGTTATTGCTGTCGCTGTAGTTGCAGATTCTTGATTTTTGCAAATCCAATTTGTCTCCCATCTACCGCAGGATAGAACAACACAAGATCTACTACACCTTTTCTTCAAGCACGTTTATGATGACGCCACTCGTCGTGTTGATGTTGGCTTCGGCTCTTATCCTCAAGGAACTGCGAATGAAAAAGCAATTTAAAACGCAACTCAGGTTGAAGAAAGGTGACCCTTGTTATTTGCATCAGCGTCAACACACAGTTTCATACAGCTACTCTAAAGAAGTGTGGCCAACCATGCATGTTAATCATACCACATTCAAACATGATATAGGCGTTAATCATAAAATTGTCATTATGCGTATGCTAAACAGACGCTAAACAATATGGAAGTGAACTGCAGTCGTTTGAGAAAAATCCTCTGATGGTTTTAAAAACAAAACAGAAACGACTGTACCCAAGGCAAAAATTTCAGGAAAAAATATGGTCAGCATGTCAGTTCTCTTGAACCGCAAACAAAAGTTAAACCCCAAATGCGATAGTGAAAAATATTTTAGCAAGATTTGAAGTAAAAACAAAAGCGATCTTTAAGAAGCATAATTAAGGTATGCACTTATTCCATCTGGGCTTTATGATGTTTTCTGATAAGAAATGTAATTATTGGTTACTTTGCCAAGGTTTTCAACGTCAATTGAATTGCATTGTGTTGCTACATGTGCTGAGTAGTTACGGATTCTTTGATTTTCTCATACGCAATGAAACTCATCTATAAGAACACCTAAGCAAACTATCCGCTGCTGCATGTTTTAGTCATTGCGGAATAGACGTTTGCTGATATTTTCAAAGTGTCTTTACTCAACAGAAAAGAAAGCTGCGATACAGTTAGCATTTATTGCAACAACCTTTCTCATTGGGTATTTGCCGCTGACGATCTATTTGATGTGGAGCACTCGAGTTGCATCGAAGGATCTTTTGTGAGTATTACGAGTTTGTGCGCCTTTGAGTGCTGTTAGATGCAAACTAACCTGCCAAAACAAAATGCCCACAGCTTGAGAAGTAAATGAAAATTTAACCCATTTCCAAAGTTAGCCGCAGAACGTGTGAATTGCAGAACAGAAATCTTGCAGTATTCTTACTTTTTTATAATTAGACATTTCCTTCGACGGAAATGCACATTAATGTTTCTGTTCATTGCAAAAAATTATGTGTATGATCAAGCACACTCCGTATATAAAAACAATTGTGCCGGAAGCATTTACCCATGCTACGTGAACAAAGAAGCAAGGAAAACTTTGTCAAAAACTGGTAAACAATCAATCCCAATTGGCGCATTTCTACGGAAATACTCACAATCTGAAAATACCTCTCTTCTAATTTTCTATGCTTTGTGCTCCTATCGATTTCAGCATTTCATTCCGAGGATATAGTACTCCAAATGGGCCTGTCACAGCAAAGATAAGCTTTTGGAGAGTACTGCGAAAAAAAAGAAAAAACGCTCAATATGACAATGGTTTCCACTGCAGATGTTCAAAACAAAAATATTGGACATCGCAAATGCTGTTTCCGCGGATTTTTCATCCAAACTGCCTCATTCTTCTAAGCTTCAGGAAACTCGATGACGCGGCCGAAACTTGCTGACTCAATACATCTGCTAGTCTAACTCACGCTTGTCACAATTTCTTAGTCAATAATGTCATTTACGTTAGAAACATACGATGAGTCTCATCATGCTTTGAGTCATTTCACAAGCTTGTCGAAATTCGTTAACGTTTAATATTCTACGACCTCACCTTGCAATGACATGTTTATGACTTACTGACGTCATCTTAAAGGTCAGCAAAAAGCTAGTGGCATGCTAATTTGTTGTCGCGACTGTAATTCATTGGGCCAGGTGCATGGTTTGATTTCTGTTTCCAATGACAAAAATTGTTTACCTCAATTGGCTTTTCACTATTAAAAATTGTATTGAATTGTTTTTGAGTGTTTTCGTGCTAAAGCTTCCTCTTTTAATAAAAAGTCTTTAAACTTTGACAGAGTGAAACCAGAATAGTTACAACATTCAAGTTCTACGCAGAAATCTCTTATGTCTATTCGATTTACGTGAAATTGGGATTGCTTTCTATAAGTAAGTTTCAGCATAATTGTACTTGTTCAGAGTCGATTATTGGCTGAGTGTTGCCGCATACCTCCTTCTTCGTTTATCGGAATGCATGAACCCGTTGGTCTACAATGCCTCCTCCAGTCGCATGAGGACAGCGTCTTTGAACGTGTTAAGGCAACTCAAGTGAGTGTTCAGTTCATGCTAATAGTTTTTGCTAGGGAAAACCCATTGCCAATTCAATGCTATGCTATTTCTTGCAAGCGAAATCCAATCTGTAATAACTAAATGTCAGCTGTAGTGCAGAGCCAGGAAAATCTCCAGGATTGGTTTCTATTTCCCCGGAGTTTATACTCCGCGCCCGATCAGCTTTCAAATCTTGGTTGGGCGATTTCGTCACTTCCTTGGTGCGCCAACTCAAAATGCCTAGGATCTGGACAAGGGCACCGGTAATTGCAATCCTTAAACCAAATAAACCATAGGGAGACCCAAGGAGTTATCGCCCAATATCTATACTGTGTTTGCCTTTCACGATCCTTGAGAGAGCCATCTACGCTCGTGTCGAGCCAATTATCTTTCCATTACTCCCGCAGTTTTCGACCCGTGAACAAGGCCGGACCTGTGTTTATCGATCTCACAGCAGCATTCGACACTGCATGGCATTGCGGACTCACCCGCAAGCAAGTATTCCTAACTGACAGGCACATGGTCTACATGATCATGGAGCTGGGTTGACAATCGCGGCTTCACCCTTACCACCGGTAACAACAAACGAAGCAAGTTGCAACGCCTCAAGAATGGCGTCCCACTAAGATCCGTCCTGGCACGCCTTCTGTTCAACATCTACGCTTCTGCCTTGCCAATTACCGTCTCCAGAAAATAAGCTTGTGCTGTCTATCTAGCAACCATGCATGCTGATGTAGACTGGCAAGCAGTGGAAGGAGTGTTCAACGCAGGTATAGCCAGAATTGTCCGTGGGACATATTTGTCTATACCGTATAGCGACTATAGTGAAATACGTCCAGATTTGGACATTAAAGTTCGGTACAACAAAAACTGTGTCGGCAGTCATGCGTCTCGGCAACAAGGAAGCTGAACGTGACATGAAAATCACCTTCAACGACAAAAGTCTGCATTTTTACTCCGAGTCCAAATACCTCAGGGTTACGCTGGACAGGACGCTCAAGTATCGCCGGCAGTTCGATTCATTTCAAAAAAAGCTGACATCACGCGTCGCAATATTGAGGCGGCTTGCTGGCTTCGGGTAGGGATGCTGGAGCAACGACGTTGCGAATAGCCACCTTAGCCCCGGTCCATTCAACAGCAATGCACCGCGTTCTTGTCTGGTGCAGCAGTGCTCAAACCCACCTCATTGACCAATGTCATCAAAGACGCATGGGGAAATGCGACGAATAGCTACCTGCGTCCTGCATCAGTAAACAGTCGTGCTATCCTCGTTGGCATCCAACCTGCTGATGCTCGTCGAAAATGGGCTGCACTGTCTCTAGCACGCCGTTCTATGGAGCTTGGACATCTGCTTCACTCAGTGCTCACCCTCCATCTTGCGGGAATGCACAGCATCTCAAATAAAGACACCCATTTTTACCCGCAGCACAACATCTCATCAGTTCATCTGACGACGACAACAGATGTGCGGCGTTCTGGGCTGATCACCAATAGAATGCGGAGTGGTTGGACAACCGTAAGAGACTCCTTGCTTCCATCTCCGACACCGGCACCCATCCCCAGGAATTACCCTCCCAAGAACAGCGTGGGTCCGGTATAACCGCCACGCAACGGTGTCGGACGTTTCCTCTCCTGCTTACACAAATGGGGTATGACTCCTTCTGCGACCTGTGAGTGTGGCGCAGTAGAACAAGCCGTCGACCATGCTGTCTTTTACTGTCCAACCCATCGACCTCCTTACGGGGTGCATATCCTGACGTTTCTGGATGACGTCAAATCTTCGCGCTGCACCTGAATCTTTATTGATTTCGGGTCTAACTTTCAGGTGCGCTAGCGAAGGCCCTGCTGTCTGGGGGACTAATATCTTCAGAGTATTTTTTTAAATAATGCTATATCTAAGATTTGCGAAAAAGTATTTTTACTAAATTACCTTTTTCTTGATGCATTCGTAAGTGCAGATCACATGCATGGAAATTAACGTTTAACTTTCTGGTAAAATGTTCCATATTCACATTTTGGATTTAAATTTTATTGTGACTTTTTCTTGAAGAGGGAGCTTTATGGTTGATTCATAAAATACTCTAGGCGAAAATCCGCATATTTAGAGCCATTGATTGGCACTCTCGGGTTTGCGGGAAGCAAGTTATGAACTAAAAACCACAAAACAAACAATAAATCCCTTTAGCGATTAATTAATTAATTGTGTGTTTATTTTATGCTTTTTTTAAAAACTTGCTAACCACAAACGCAAGAACGCCAATCCGTGTCACTAAAGATGAGGGTTTCCGCGTAGATTTTTTTAGGAAGTCCGAAGCTCCCTCATGCGGTTGAGGCTCAGGGCTGGATAAAGTGGGTTAAAAATACCGAAACCTGTGGGGGGAAATTCCCCTCAGGTGGGGAAAGCCGGAGTTGCCAAGTGGGGAATGACCGGACGGACAGTAGAACCACTGCTTCAAAATTTAACACATCGCATCCAAATGTTGACTTACTTTACAAATCACAACCATTTACAGACTGTTTTAATGGGAAATGGAGATTTGGCCCACAAAAAAATTGGGAATTGGATAAAAAATGTTAAGAACCCCTGCTCAGGTGTTTCTGTATGCTTTCGAGGAATCAGTCGACTGCCATCTGCTTTCGTCTTTTTGCGATGATTCAAGCTTGCACATACCTCTATTCAAGTATGTACTTTCCACGATGGGTGTAAGCAAGGAATCGATCAGCAAATTTTTGATAGGAAATCAATTTCATGTAAAATTACACATCCTCAGTCCTGAAAATTGCAAGCAAAGCTTACGGGT
>JGI24158J21664_10004625_pt1 | contig 17755 bp, 8 predicted proteins | sample Ectturendosymbi3_FD_21664 | JGI IMG/M metagenome (IMG submission 21664)
AAGGACAATGAACTGAAAACTTAAGTGTTGTTACTTGGAAGCGGCTACGGAACCACCCATGGATCTTCCTATTTCAAAACTTATTCGACCATACCGCCTAGCAAGACGCAGTTCGAATAAAGCGGTCACTTTGCCACTCAACGGATAGGTTCCAAGTCTGCCATGCCAATCGTTGAGGGTTCGCCTCTTGACTTGGCGCCTCACATTGTCGTAAGTGAATGCTTGCACGTTTCAACTCGTGGCACCAGTTTTTCGTTACTTTTTAAAAAACTTTTCCTTTAGGCCCTTAGGGCTTAGGTTTAGGGATTAGTGTTAGGTTAGTGTGTTAGCTTAGCGTTAGCTTTAGGTTAGCTTAGCTTAGCATTAGGTTAGGGCTACGACCAGGGTTAGGTTTACCTTTTGTGTTCACTGTTTCTACAAAACCTACTGCATTCTTCTCGTGTGGTACTGTCACGTTACAGGAGATGGTGGAATAAGGTTTCAAATTTAAAGATACATCGATGGTTCTGTAGCCACTGCCTTGTTACTTGGCTTTTGAGGTCACGTTTCATTACGGGCCACGGGCCGGAAAATAATTTGTGGTTTAGCATAAACAGTCCGGGCCGGGCGGTTGCTTGTTACCTCCGGGTGGGCCGGACTGCAAAAGTGCTGGCCCGTGCCATCTCTATACGGGGCCAGCATTCTTCAATAAGCAGATGTGGTGCTTCCAATGGAAATTAAAGAGGTTTCAACTGAGAATATTGAGCCCTTTCTATTTTTAATCATTTTGGTCACACTTACACGATTTAGCTACAAGTCCTTCAGCATCAGCTCAAAATGGTACTGTAAATGCAAATCCCATTTTTGACAACGATGACCTTTATTTCGATCTTTCATTTACGCTAGTGCAGGGGCCCCCAAATTGCTAAGATCACCACTGTTCGTGGCAGAAATTAGTGATGGAACCCGCGATCCTTTCGGATACTTCAATGTAGCCTACAAGTTGGAGATTATGCCGGGTTTATGGAGGGTGTGATTGGCAAACGTGGTGATGCTGAAGTAAATAATAATGGAAGACTCCTGCTGCAACTGTGCTGTAACAACACGCTGTGCATCATGAACAGTTTCATCCAACACAGAGATTTGCATAAGTACACCAGGTGTCGCCGCAGACCACTCGCGACATTCCGAAAGGAGTACAAAATACGAGAGTAACGAAACTGAACAGATACTACAGCAAAGAATGCCAAGTAGCATGTTGCCAACCGACTGCGTGGATATAACGGGTAATAAAATTGATTTCTATCGCAACCAGTAGTAGTAGTCCAGTTTTGGTCCGGTTGTCCCCGTCAACCAGGGGGGGGGTCGGGTTTACCACCATAACCAACGCAATAAAAATCGTTCGCGAAGGCTGGGACAAGTTAAATGTTTCTGCCGTTCAACAGGTAGATTTACAAGGGTCAAAATGTTCGTTTTGATTCTTCACAGCGGCATTTGTCAACAGCAAGGCTCAATTAAACAAAGCAGATGCAAGCAATTATAGTTCATACAGCCCTTCATCTGCGTGATGTTGCTTTTGTTTGCTTCTGAAAGAGCTGCAGGAACTCATGGATCGTCGACAGCTCCTCAGCAGATTCCCAGCGGATATGAGGTAAAGCTCGATGGACATACCAAGTATTCACAAGCACTTGGCCTAAAAATGGGCGAAAGAGTAACGGCTTGAATGTCTGCTCTAATGCAAGTGATGCCTGAAAAGACAGTCATGGACCAACTTCATTGTTTCTAATGAAAACGTTTGTTGAGTTGCAAGTGGTCCGAAAGCTATTCATATATCTTCACAGTCGAATGTTTTTAATTGAAGTCGAAGAAGAATTGCACTTGTCTCGTAAAAAATGCGACACAACTCAAGAAAATCCCAGAACAACGTCCAATTTGCTTCGATGTATCTTGGTAGGGATGAATGCTTCTAATGTCCTTTGTACTCTGGAGGTCTTTTTTCTTTGAACGCTTGTAAACCTTCCACTCTGTCTTTGGTCGGGATGACCTGGACACACAATACGCGTGTTATGTATAATATTAAGCGCACTTAACACCACATCCCTCCTGCCCTGGGCATCAAATGTTTCTTATATTAGCTGGGGGTCTTGTACGGCAGTAATTGCAAAAGTAAAATGCCATAATTACTCTTCTAACAATGAAAGGTGATTGTTCACCTTCACATGTTTGTTTTAACACACAATCAATAAAACTTCATTACAAATAATAAAAGTGAAGTCTACAGACTGCAAAGCTGAAGACCTCCTAAACCTGAACAACAGTTCTTGCGCTTTTTATGGGCTTTTCCCGCATGAACCAAATCGTTATTTAAATGTCCCTGGGTTGGTATTTTACGCTACTTAAATTTTAACGGAGAAGGCAATAATAGCCTTATCTTTGCACGGAAGCAGTAATATTCTTTTGTAGAGCAGCGGTAGTTTAAAGATGGCCGGTGACAACACGAAAAAGCTTGACATGGACATTCCCCTTACTCGAGGGTCAAAAATGTATCTACCGTCGATGACGTCACGCAGCATGGATAGAAGGTATCGCTGCAACAGACAGAACATATGCAAATGTGTGACGAACAGGGAGGGGAGCGTTGTGACGCAATGTCGCGAATGTTATTACGTTAAGAAATAATGTCGAGTTAACGATTTCGGAAGCCAACTAAAGGGGAAATCAAGCAATTTCCCCCGAAATTTTCAAAAATATTTTGAAAGCGCCAAAAAAATTTTTAGTTGTCAGGTAAAACAACAAGTTTTAATCATTTTGCCCCCCCACTCCGAAAATTTCAGCTGGTTGTGGCCCTGGTCAGAAGGCAGCTGTTCGGACACTGTCAATTAATTGTTCACAGCATTCATTTCTACTTATAGGATCGCACCTGTGCATAGCAAGCTTCTTCGAACGCCAGTCCTGAAGTGATGTCCACGTCTAAACCGCGATTGATGGCCTGCTTTGCCATTCTAAGGGCCACCGGACCCTGAAATGAAAGAAACAGAAGTTGGACTCTTTCTTCGCTGCGGCAATGAACACTGATGTCAGGTGTGATCGAAGTACGAGACGTCATCGACGCATTTGGAGTGAAACGAAGCTCATCTTACTTCAGGAGCACAAATCTTATCGATTCGCTCCATCTTAAATATCGCGGTCACTTCCCCAATCAGCAGCAAATATATGCGCAAAAGCTGTTTAAAAAATGCTCACACCTGCGTCTTTATTTCCTTGGCCAGTTCAAGAGCTTTCAAGTAGGCAGCGTCGCCGTTTTCATTTTGCGTCACAACGTGGTTGACCAAACCGATCTGGTGAGCCTGAAACGAAGAACGCTTTCCAATGCGCAGCGCCAAATAAGTGGTCAGGTTGAAGCCAACCACAATGCAACGACGGAGCCATTGCTGTTCGCGTCGCCCACGTCACAATTGTCACGTTCTCACGTAATAGTCGGGCACTCCACTGCATTGCGAACCCTTTCAAGGACCGCAAAACACGATATATCGTCTTGCACTATTTCAGCCACAACTCGCCAGGCGATAGAGCTGGAGAGGTGTTCAAACAATCTACGGATTCCGCAAGACTTCCAGTTTAGATTTTTTTTCAGTTTTGGGTTTGGGGTTCTGGGGGTGACGTCACAAATGAGGGTGTTGTTGCGCATTTTTGGCCGAGTTTACCTGGCCCTGGGCGCCAACCCAACGAGCCATTTTTTAACTCAAGTTTTTTTGGAATCAAGGATATCATCCGAGCCAAAATTTGGTAGAAAATTCTACCCCCACAAACGCTGACCCCGGGTATATTGTACCCACGGCCATAACTCGCCAGCAGATTGACCTAGACAGCTGTTCAAATCCTCTAAAGCAGTGCTTTTCAACCTTCAACAAGGCCGTTCGCACTCTTGTTTCACAAAAAGTTTCATTCGCACAACCAAATAGAGTTGTTGAAAAATAGCCGTAAAATCAGATTAGTCTCTAAAAAACACTGTAGAAATTCAGTTTGACTAAAATAACGAATGCGAACTGTGAATTGTAAGTATGAAAATACGTTTAAAATATCAGCATTTATTGATTGAAAGCATCCAACGCAGACTTGGCTGTTGCTGAAAATTTCTTGAAATTTCAGCCCATACAGATCGGCACAGGTCTTGTGGCAACGTTACCCACATTAGGTCAACTTATATCCCTCTAAGAAGACCCCCGGTCTTGATATCAACCAGGGCACTCTCAACCCTTTTTCGGTCTCAAGTAGGCGGTTGGATTTTGCACAAGATCTTCGAACGGTTGGATTACCAGGTCTTTGTTAGGGCCACCGAGGGAGAGCTCTTGCACAGAATTCAGAGTGTTTTTCATTGCTAAAAATGCTTATTGACATTGGTCATAGTTTAGATTTGCGCCCAAAAGCCCCAGTGGAAGCCGAAAGGATTCAAAATCCACACTTTGCTATAATTCTGTTGCCTTCTGACTGGAAAGTCAGCTTCAAAACACAACCAATGAGAGTGCGCACGCGGGAGCTGGAAATTTTCTGTTGCTTCCTATAAGTTGCTCATGTCCTTACATCAGCGATGAAACAAAAGTTGCTCATGTCCTTACATCAGTGATGAAAATGTACGATGATTGCTGCACTGTTGACAAAATATTTCTAGTGAAGGGTCGTCCATGAATTTCCTACGCTATCTCCAGGCAGGGTTTACAACGTTTTCTGCCAGAGTAAATGGCTTCCATGCTGACTTCTTAAAGACGTGAGCAACTTTTCGTGATGAAAATTTGATGTGGATCAGGGGGTTGCCACTGTCAATTGCTGGAATTGTCGCTGGCGTTCAACAAATTGTCGTGCTTGCCGTTTAAAGAATAAAACCAACTTGCTTTTTTGTGTCCTGGGTGTTCACTGTCTCAGCGCCTTTTCATTTTTCTCTTTTCCACAGATGGTCCAGTAACAAGTCTCCGCAAAGATTACGCAGTCGAATCGAATGGCAAATTGTTTTGCTAGGAAATGGGTTTCACGTATTTTTTCGCATTTTCAGTCCTGAAAATTGCAAGCTCAGGCGTGTGGGTGAAATTGTGAAAAGCTAAAGCGCACGCCAACTGCGGTCTCAAACACAAGTTGTGACCACAAGGCTGGTCTCACACAAAAGCGGAAAAGCACAACCTGACGCTAATTATTATCAACGCCTAGCTTCAGGCAACGTGGTGATCAGCAGATAACCACAGCGGGTCGCGCTGCATTTTTTGTTTTTGACCAGCCTGTGGTTCGGTGCTGGTAGGCCTGGAGTTCGACCCTCGGCCGGGTCTTACCAAGACCTTATAAATGTGTATTGTGGGCTCTAGCTTGGCGCACTGTGTGCAGAAGAGCTGCAGGGACTATCTTGAATGCGAAACAAACCGAGTCAAATGATACCAGGCTTTGTACAAACTCAGTTGTGGTGCTACAAGAACCCTTTATATATAAAGCGCCATCGAAACACCATATAAAATAAAAAAGATAACATTTTTTGATATGAAATCAAAAGGATAATATTTCATCTGCAGCAAATCTTGAGCTTTCAATGCTCAACGATACACAGAGAGAATTCGTTCAAACTCAGCTTTGCAGAAATATTTGAACGAAAACACTTGAAAGCAATAATGTTTTCGCCGATAAAACATTTCATCGAAAGTGCCTCAGGCGCTTTGCTTTCTTAATCTTTCTAATGCTAATACTTCTTTGGCGATTCTCACTCGCAGCGTGCATGTCATTCGCACCAATTTTCCTGGACCTTTTTGATCTTTGTCAAAAATTGGGTTTTTGAGCCATAATTCTGGTTCCAGATGTGCTAGAAAGTCAATGAAGGGCTCTCAAAAGACGCAGACGACAGCCTAGTTTCCAAAAAATCTTGAGCCAGAAAATGGCTCGTTGGGTTGGCGCCCAGGGCCAGTTAAAGTTGGCCAAAAGTGCGAATACATCCGACTATGACGTCACCCATAGACAACCCCAAACCCAAATCAAAAATTTTTTTTCAATGGAAATCAGATTTGCCGAATCCGTAGATGGTCTGAACACCTCTTTAGTTCTATCNCCTGACGAGTTATGGGTGAAATAGTCCAAGACGATGTATCAACTTTTGTGGTCCATAAAGCGGTNGCAATCTGTCACAAAGATAACGTGACAGGAGCCTTCACAACGGCGTAACGCTTACCAGCACAACAAAGTGAAACATGTGTGGCGAATTTAGACCGAACGATACCAAAACAACTGCGAATTTCAATCAGCAGAAAAATAAAAACGAGCTGACCCGTTGGAGCGTATTGGGTTTGATTTCCCAAAAACTGTTTTCAGACGTTTACTGTGTTTCAGGTTAGTTGCGCTCATAAACACTGTTGCGCATTGGTAAGTAGCGAGACACCGTGTTTAAGGCCCGCGTGGAGTGCTGCCAAGTAATCGAATCAATGACCCCGGAACGCGTGGTTTGAAGCAAGGGCGCAGCAGTTTCAGCGAAAACCGAGACCTGTAGTTTCCTGCAACGCTTTTTTAAATGGAAAATGATCAGGACTTTCGAGAACGAGCGAATTCTCACCAAAGCAGATCAGTTACGCGATTGTGGTTTTTGTGCAGGTCACGAACAAATAGATGGTATTTTGTACTAAACGGTAAAATGACTTTCTTGGCACCAGTATAACGCGCTTGCACGGGCTCCCAATGGCTGCAGCGTCAAGTCGTGGAATCAGATTTAACGAAAATGCTCCGGCACATTCGAAGCTGCTTCTTGGGTCTAGCGATGTGCTCATCAACAGGGAAGAATATTTTAAGCATTATCCGCGCGCATCCATTGGATTAACTTCTTGTTAATCGACCTCCAGTCTGACATTGTCAAATATAAATCAAGTAAGTCATGGTCAACACTTTCCTAGATGCGTTCTTAGTCGCCGGAAAACCAGCTAACTCTCCATGCTGGAGCCCGTGGAAACGCAAGGCCGGGAATTTACATGCAGAAAATTTAAGCAGCAATTACTATGGCCATCCATCCATCCATCCATCCAGGACAGGTTTATTGGATACTTATCAAACGATAAACGTCTACTTTGAAGACCAACCTGGTTGCCGTCAACCATACGACCTGTAAAGATCAATTCCTTGGCAACACTTGCTCCTACAGCGCGGGTAAGATTCTGAGTTCCACCTGTGAATAACTTGTATTGTAAGCCAGAGGAGATTCGGGGTCACTTTTTAGACTCCTGCTCCAGCTCCTGTTCCGAAAAAAGTGACTCCAGCTCTTGCTCTTAAGCAAAATGAAAATTTACACTCCGAAAACTTGAAACCAAGAAGTAAAATCATATTTCGTTTTCACCTGAACCTAAGTTTAGTTCAACACTTTACCCAGAGTACTTCAGGCACAAACACAATGATGCAAATACTGCTATCAATACACTTAATAACCTCCACAAGTAAAACAATATGCATTGAAAACGCTTCATATTCACACAATTAAATTATCTCTTTTATGTTGTGAACTTGCAAGATAAATAGTGGTATGTTCAGGGATGCCCTGAAGAAAACTGCATTTCTGCTGGCCTGGTTGAAACTGCATTGTTGTCACATTCTAAAGATACAGTGCATTTCACTAGAAATAACAAATTGTGAATACTGCTTACAAAACAAGATACAACGCAGATGCAAAACGTCCATCAATTACATGGAGACACATACGTGGCACTGACACAGCACCATACTGCATCCACCCTCCCTCACCCTCAGCAGTCTGTACTGAATCGTTCACAATCCAATGTGAGGAGCCATGACATCAATCTTCTAACGATTATCCTGTCAGAGCTATTTTAATTTAACGAAAGCTATTATCCGGTTCCGGTAAACAATGAGCATTTTCACTCCTGATCTGGTTCCAGTGTTTATTCATAATTCCGACACCACTCCAGAAAGAATCGTAGATTCCTGCCGGAGACCACTCCGCCAATCCGGCTCCGTGATCACCGGTTGTAACTTGTGAACAGGGTGGAACGCAACTGGCTGCTGTACATCAGCTGCAAGCAACCGGAAGCGGAGTATTTGTTGCCGAGGCGTTTATTCGATGCTGTTCGCTTGTGACACAAGACAAACTTGCACTCACTGCAAGCTACCGTTTCATCGCACAGCATTTTATATGTGATATGCAAGCATGTTAGCATGGCCGTCGGAAGGAGACCTTTATCTAGTTCGTTGAAAAAAGTTTTTTTATCTTGGTTTTCTCTGCGTTTTGGGTTTGTTAACATGAAATTTCACCACTGTTGGTCCCCTGGAAAAATTCCTCCCGACACACATTGATACAAGCCGAGCGCAACCGAGATGGTCTTACCTCCTCCAGGTATGATGGCCAGCTTCGTTTCAGTCAGACCCATTCGGGCGTTGTCGGCTGTCGAAAATAATTCAATCTTGTTAAGCAAAGAGCACAGCAATTCATCTGCTGAATAAAAAACTTGGAAGAAAGCTAGTTCCATTGCCCAACGTACAGTATACCAGCACAACTGGGAGCGCGTGGGAGAAAATGGCAAAAACAAACAAGGAAATCGAGAAGTGTTGTCGCAGAGTACTGTCATGGAAACCTTATAAATACATAGAAAATCATCATCTTGTACTTGGAAGTCATCGCAGTACTACATTTTAATAATCATGATGGCGTCATTCATGCGTGTGTCTTAAAAGCTTGTTTTTCATCAAAGTAAATGTATTAGCGCCATCAAGCGTATACACCCTATACTACCGCCACGTATATATCCTCGTGTACTTTCATGTATTTCTGTGTGCCTTGTTACTGCGATGCATTTTTAAAGTCTAGCACCTTGTGTGTGGAAGCAAAGACGTTACACAATACAGCAATCCTAATCTTCTGGAAAGTTGATAAAAACCCCTGCCCACTGTCATGCAAAGGTTCTCCACAAACGCAAAGTGGACATCAAGGCAAAGGTAAGATTACGCAACCAGCAATAACGAAGTAAACAGGTTCAGGTTGGAAACGTTTTCTGCGCGTAAGCAGAAAAAGCATTGCAGCAAATCGTAAGATCAGCGACATCAGCTTGACGGCGGCATTTGCAACCGTGAACAAATAAGTCCACCGAAATAAACCCTAGCGTTAGCGACGTACACATGGACAGGCTTACCCACGCATCAATCGGTACGTGCCAGAATGTTTAGAATCCATGCACTCCACAGTGTAAAGNGGCAGAACACTAGCACCACTAATACTGCGCAAAACAAGCCTACCTGCGACCGCCAGCGCACAAAATTCGCAGATATCAGTGCTGCCACAGACGTTTTTGCAAAAATCACTAGATTCACAAAAACATTCACTACATCTGAAAACAAATAATTAGACCAAAAATTTCTGCGTTATGTACTTTAATCACCTAAAAACCTCATACACCTTTTGCAAATTTCTTGAAATAGCTCATGCTGAAATCTGGAAAATCTCATACTAGCGATTTTCACGCTTGTTTCAACAGCTGAAAACGATAATACTGGCGGATTATTTTAGGTCAATCAACTTAACATTTGAACGATATATATATACCTACTGCAGCAATCCTGCAAAGAAGTGAAAGAAATGTCATAGGCAATATTGCAGCAATAAACAGCACAGAAACGAAAACAATAAGATTTGACAAAGTTTTTGTTCTAATGATCTATTGATGCAAATCTTCACACAACGATTAGCGTAATCAATCGCTCACAGGAAAAAGGGGCTGTCAAGTCAGAAACAAGACAACCAATCTTCTTAAAACACATACTTTGCAAACAGTGAAAAATCACTAGATCTAGTGAAAAATCACTGGGTGTAGCACCAGTGGCAGACAGTTTCTGGGTCGTTCTAATATGTACAAATGTGACGTATAACGCTTAAAACACATCCACTGACCGCAGTAAAATTGTAAAAGTTTGGGAAGAAACAATATCTCGGGACTGTATAATCACAAAACCGCACGTGCAATAGAATGCCAAAACAGGCGTTGGCCTTGCTCTGGCGCCGCAGCAAGTACAATTAAGCCAGATGCAATAACTAATAACTAGGTGAGCGTTAGGGATCGGCCTGTCTGCCGGAAAAAAACACCATAACCACAAGTCATGATAGGCACAAATTTTTGAAAGAAAAGCTTTGGATGCATGTTATTCCAGTCACTTTTTGATCAAGATTAGAGAATACCGCTGTCGTAGAACTTTCGACGAACTGTCAGACTGATCAGCAAAGAACGCAATCAAGCGTGTCAACATCCCGAACAATTTTCGAACGTGTGCGAAACCGGGAACAGGTGGTTGTGCAAATTTTGCCTGAAATGCGGTTTATGTCCAATACAATTTGTAATCATGTATCCTTTGATCTTTTAGCTCAACATGTGGCTAGGCAGTCAAAATACTGAGGCCAATCAACAAATTTGAACATGAAACTACAGAATAAAAATCCCTCCGTTGAAAAAAGGTCCATTGCACTAAATGTTAATACTTATGCTTTTCAGAAAAAGAGTACCTTCGTACTGCCAATCGCACTGTTAGGAAAACTATCGTGCCTGTGGTTAACTCTGTTGCTAGAGCACAGTAGTAGCGGATGAGCCTTCAAGGCAGTAAAAGGATGATCAGGATTGGGTGCAAATTATATTAACATATTTTATCTCATGTTTCTTACAATAATTAACTTTGCAGCTACTCCCAATACAAGAAGTCGGGTGAGGCAAAGATCTCCAAAGCGCTTCAACTGCGAAGCATCACGACAATTTCACCAAAAAAATAGAAATTTTGAACAGCACTTCAAAAAAACGTATTTTTCAATCAATATTTGAAGCAAACACTTTNATTACATNACGAACAAAAGCATTCACAAGAGTACTAGTACACAAGAGATCGCTTTTCAATGTCATTTATACGACGTCTGGAGGTACGCACAGGAAATACGAGTAAAATCGCACGTCTTCAAGTCATGCTACAATGAAAGAGTGTGGGAGTGCCGTACCGACCAGTTCCCGCCCCACTATACCCCTGGTTTTAAACCTCTGGATGGAAACTATACTTTGTATGAAGGTTTTACTTAAGAGCTACAAAGTCCCATAGTATCAGAAATTAGGCCCATAGTAGTACCGTACCAGACATTTTTTGAAAAAATAACACATTTATTGAAATTAACTCTGAGTTAACTAAAGCACCTGTCTCTCAGTTGAAAGGCTGCAAGGAGAACGATACGACGAGATTGCGTAAACAAGGCAAACAGGCAGGCCTAATCTTTTTTTTCGCTGAGACATTTGTCACTGAAATACATTGGTCATTTGTCTCACAGTTGTATCAAAACTTGCCGTAGCAGTGTTCATTGGCCTATATTTTCAGACATTCTGACCGAAATGACTTAATTTACCTCACTTGTTCTAAAAGAAGGTAGATTTGCAACTTTTTGATTTGGGCCACTACTATTTGGTGAAATTCCCAACAAAAACATCAACGATATTGACCAGAGCAGCAACGAATTCTATCTTTATTTGATCGCAGCCCTCCCCAATTTACTTCTCGGCACTGTTCCACCGGGTACCCGGAACAATGAAATGAAGGGAGTTATTCCTGAACAGCACATGCGTGGTCGTGAACTTATACCAGCGCCCAGCAAACTGTATCACGCTTGTTATCGTCAGCGGAATCCACGGTATGCGCGTGTAGCACTGTAGCAAGCCAACGCAATTATCTGACAAGTACTTGCAACTTTCCTGGTCTACAGTATCGCTTACTAGAGCAAAGGTGATGCTTTATTTCAGATCAATTTGGTTTGCTGATTTATTTTAGGTGGTGAATAAAATCAAGGCAGATGATGGGGCAACAACACGTGATCCCGAACGAAAGAGCAAACATGGATTTTGCCGATTTGACTACTTTAACAAACTTATGCAAGTAGCTATAAAGAAAATTTCATTCACATTCGCTACTAACCGTTTTTTGGTATGTTGATGACAAAATTGGGACATTCAAGTTTATTTGTAATCAGCACTAGTTTCGTCTACTTTCATTTAACTTGATGTTTGTTTATTTCTTTATTGTTAAACCCGCATGAAATAGAGAACGGGCTTCTTAAATGTTTGACAACCACACCAACACGGAAGCACAAGCATGAAAACGCCAAATCATAGATGTAACATGAAAGCATCACGCCATCGTAGTTTCCGACATGAGATGTAAACGCACAGACGTCATACAATCCACGACATGTTCAGCCAAAGCAAATATGCGCTTGTGCGAAAAGCGCAGGAAAGAGGAGCTGTTGGTGAAAACACTCGGGGTATACTCAATAAATGCATTTATACTGTGCCAATGTGTCACAAATACATCCAAGAAATGGAAACGCACCTGCAACGCGTATATCACTAGACAACGCCCACTCCATACCGCCACCAAGGGCGAATCCGTCCATTGCGGCAATGGTTGGGACCGGGAAGTTAGAGAAGTCGGTTAACAAACGACGAGCTTTTGAAAGAAACGGCCCAACTTCTTCTGGGGCCATCTTGGCTCGTTCTTTCAAGTCGGCACCTGAGAAGGCGAGTATTAGAACTCTACGAAACAACAGTATGAACCACAGAAACTAAGGTCTAAACGCAGAATGCCAGCGGCGTACCGAAATTAGACGGGACGAGGGGAAAGACACAAGTTTGGCGTTCCCACCTAAGGTCTCCCTGGAGCAACTGTTCTGCGTTGAAGAAAGTAGTTGTGACATTCTTGGGCCTTTTCGGCCCTCCCAGTGGTTCGGCGTCCAGGGCATTGTTCCCGCTTGACCCTCTCGGAACGCCCATGGCTGTAACTACATTCCAAAGTCAGTCACTAATCGGTAGAGTGCTGTCGCTGCAGTAATAGCAGAAAAACGACTGCTTTCTTGATGCTTTGCTTGGTTCACAAGGTATTTTGAGAGGCTAAGCAAGACAGTTCATCGTGATGGCGACAAAGGAACTTTCAAACAATAGGCTACCTGCACAAAAAATGCCCGGTGTTGTGCTTCTCGAAATGATGACGCGTAAGTTTCTTTCGTACTTTAGTTCTTCTGTCGCAGCGATCATCTGACCGATAAACAGCAAAGCACAAATCACGACGCGACTTTAACTGCTCTCCACAACGTGAACTAACACCAAACGTGGGTGGCACAAAACTCATGAGCAACACGTGTCGGTGTTAAGCTACCGCATTTGCAGCTGTGAACCAGTCAAGGTTCCTTATGAAAATTCCTTAATAATAAAATGACGACAAGACTTGGTGGTTCAACAAAGCACCCTGCATGTGTCGGCAATCAGAGCGAGATATGCTGTTGACAGCTCCACACACTACGGCAGCAGTTCGGATGGTAGCGATGCAGCATTATACAGTACTTCAATGATTCGTATAATGGAATTTCGTTATGCCGACCCTAGTTTATTAGCAGAGCTTCTTACACAAATCTAGCAGAAGAATTTGAATTGTGATGCTGAAAAGAGACGGAAACTATGTCATCATCTTCAAAGTTAAAGAAATAGGACACTACAGAGGACAACGTGCGCACCAGTGGAATTTAAATTCTAAAAATCAAGCTACTTTTGCAAAGATCAAATTTTTGTGCTAGTTTGGCCAGTTGAGTAGATGCCTGGTGAGAACGGAAAGGTGTTTGGTTCTGCTGGCGCCACTACTACCATCAAGAACTAACGCAAGGCCACCACGGACCAAGTGGTGCGATTATAGCACTGAGGTTTTTATGCGGCTTTAGTATGGAGCTAGTAAAGTCAACAAAGATGACTGAGAAATGTTTGACTTCGTCACATAGGCGTAGCCAGGGGGGGGGCCAGAGGTGCCATGCCCCCCCAAAATTTTTAGAAAATATAGTCATTTTGTGCTTTGAGAGGCGTGTTTCCAAACAAAGTTATTCGCCTAAACTCAGACATTTTAACCCCCCAAAAATTTTTGGGCTGGCTACGCCACTGCTTCGTCAGCTGCACTTCCGACGAGAAGCATGTAGGTTCAGACAACAAAATAATGTTAAATAAATTTATAGTGTTATGATCCCACTTACCATCTTCAAAATATTCTTGTTAAGGGAATTTTTTGCTCGAGGTCGATTGAACCCGAGAACTACGATTCCTACAAAAGTAAAAAAATCCCTTTGTGTTTATACAGATATGTCAGCATTCAGTGAATCTACCGGTAACTACAGCATCGTATATTAGGGCCTACGCCCAGGCCCGCAGCGAGGGTTCACGGTTTGGGAGGGGCGAAATACATTTTAGAGAGGCAAGATTTGTTTTATTGTATGTTTGAAACAAATTTTTCTGGACATAACAAAATTTAGGATGGCACAAAAAAATTGGGGGCACTGCCCCGAATGCCGCCTGGCTGCGCCCTGGAAAAATCTTTGCGGTGCATATTTTTATAAACCAACTGGCGTTGTGAGCCAAAAAGGTTCTGCACCGTTGGCTTAAACCAGGGGTGTACAACCTTTTACTATTGCCGGCCGCATTACTTTTATTTAAATGAAGTACGGCCGCCATTGAGTTCGAGCTATATTTATGAGATATTAATTTTATCTGGTATATGTCAAATTGCGTATTCATTCTATAACTCTTTGTGACATCACCATCCAGATTGTTACGCATCGTGTCGACTGATCTTCTTGCCTTGCGTTTGTTTCGCTTCAATATACGCCAGCACGGCCGCCAAATCTTATATTTTAAATTTCTTGTGGACGGCCGCAAATTTCATTATCGAAGGACGCATGCGGCCGTACTGTCGCAGGTTGTACACCGTTGGCTCAGACCATTCGTCTATAATTACTGTAGGCCCACAATCTAAACCAGTGGTTCTCAACCTTTTCTCCATCTCTCCCCCCGAAAGAGATTTTCCTTTGGCTCACGACCCCTTACTTTAAATAAGTTGCAAAAACAAATGCATAAACAAACACTAAGTCCAGGGTTTTGTTAAGGCGTTTTAGGGACCCGATTCGGGTCCCTAGAATCGGAGAAAATTATCATCGGGTCCCTAGAATCAGAGAAATCGGGTCCCTACAGGTCCATACCGGGTACCTAACATTTTCCTTTAAAAAAAACCTGCTGAGTGCATAGAGTACAAACACACACAGTTTGCACAATGTGGATAGATAAAAACAGACACAACAGAACAATAGCGAGTTGAGGTAGAACGGGGTTACAGACACTTTTTTAATACTATTGTTCACTAACCCGTAACACTTGGTACAACACTACATCCAGAGTAGGACACCGAGTCCAACCCTAGTCAAGGCCAGGTAAAGTACAGAAGTATTGTGGCATGCACACGCCCTCAAATAGACAAACACTGCAACGTCCGAGCACTCAGTCACAAATTCAAATGCGGTTGTAGTGTTCAAAGAATAATGACGAATATAAACAATCTGACTGCATCAAAGCACGCAAACATACGTTGTTAGAATTTCTGCATCGTTCAAGAAAGTGGTATATATTATTCACAAGGCCTCAAGGTAGGAATGTCGCATTTAACCTGATGAATACTAACACTCGCTCGACACGGCAGGTTGTATAGAGCTCTGCACCCAAAATTATAGGTCACTGATTGTTTGACAATTTTGGCCAATATTTGTTGCAACATTATTTTGCGGCATTAGATGAAAAACGCCTTCTTTTAAGCGACATTGTACAAGATTTGCCGGTAGTCATAGATATGCATGTTCCCACTCGGCCAGCATGCTTAATGTGTTGCGGTTGCTTGTTTTAGACTTGTGCGAACCTTTGCAAATTATTTGTTTGTTTTATTCACTCTGCATAGCTTTGCAATCGCACACTACTTCGCAGAGTGAACACAGATTACTCCGACTAATTGTATATCGGTTAAACCAGTGGTTCTCAAACATGTTCGAACCGTTGCCCTGATCAAGGTAGCGATTATGTCTTATTATCCTTACTATTTCGCAGTGATCGCTCATAATACAGAACAACATTGTGGTTTTGGTTCCGCGGTACCCCCAAAAATCTCATATTACCCCTGGGGTAATTTACCCCACTTTAGCAAGCACTGGATTAAACGCTATAACCGCGTTTTCGCATAAGATTCCAGAATCTCAAACCATTCAAACGTGAAAAAAATAGCAAGTTGATCGCACAAACCGGATATTTCAATAGAAATGTTATTTTAATTTTTAGATTTGAGCATTTATTCCGCGCCGCTTTAATGTGAGCAAAAGACACGGTTGCGAGATTAACCAGCTGAGTGTCGCCATTGGGATGGCCAGAAAGCAAAATTACTCGCTTTGGCCAAGATGTCGACGTCGTATGGTGGTCTGTAGCTGCTCAGCCGCATTTAAAAATTTATTCTCACATTCAATAAGAGTGTGGCTCAAGTCAGTGGCGTAGCCAGCCCGAAAATTTGGGGAGGGCCAAAAAAATTGGGGGGGGGGCAAAATGTTTGATATTAGGCGAACAACCCTATTTTGTTTGGAAAAACGCCTCTCAAAGCACAAAATGACTATATTTTCTAAAAATGTGGGGGGCCATGGCCCCTTTGGCCTCCCCTGGCTACGCCTATGGCTTAAGTGCAGTTGATTTTTCATAAATATACATTGTCGCATCGCACAAAAGCACGGCGGGAGTACTGTAGAAAAACATGCAGGTGTACGGCCACATTGCAGAAAGCTCGTCGAATTACTGAAAGCCAAAGCGGTATCGCACACTGCGTGGCGCTGTGTCAAATGCGACAAGGGCACAGATGTTATTGTTAAAGGGACTTGGCATGCCGACTAAACACTCCCCTTAGTTGCACCCCTGAATGTTTGCATGCAGACTCGAATTCGGCCTGCAAAATTTCAAGATACTTAACCCCGACTTCCATCTCTGCCGGAACTAAGCCAGATAACATGTAGCGGCGTAAAATTAGCACTGGCGTAACGTTTGAAAGGGATACATTTCCGTTCAAAAATTTTCTATGTTGTAGGGCATGTAAGGGCTCGCGCCCCCCTGGAAATTTCTTGACGCACCCCCGGTTAAGAACCACTGATCTAAACAATAACTGTTCCTCAGTTGTTACCTTCATTATCTCCAGAAAGCCTTTCTACAATCAAATCTTCCTGCTCCTTTTTCAAGGTGCTGGTAAATGACAAGTTTCTGCAGACCTTGCTGTATGCAGGTAGATCTTTAGGCACCTGATTAAATATACTTTGTGCAACATATTTTGACAGCATTTTGTTGTTTTCTGTGCTAAATGCGCCTTAGACAAGAACAGACAAAAGATACAAGGTGAGATCAATATCAACAAAGTTAACTTGATTTATACTGATAAGAAAACTCTTTCAGTCATGCATAAATTAAGGTTAGGGTACCATGGCATCTTCTCTGTAAATAAAGTTTGAAAGCTGACACATAACATTCAAATAAAACAAGAGTGGCTTGATTTTTTTAAAGAAAGTATTAATGTACAAAAATATCTTAGTTGACACTGTGCTAAAACTACTGAAATAAAAATAGAGGCGAAGTGAAAAAGACCAAGATAACTAAATCAATCACACCCCCCATAGCACAAAATGCTACCTTTCAAAGTAACTGCTAGCTCCAAAAATGCTGCAACATTTGTTAGTCAAAAAAACTGTAAGTTCCAGATAGTTGAGCTGATGATGCCTACCAGTGGCGGCTCGTGGTGAAATTGGCCGGGAGGGCCGCGAAATTTCATCTCTGGTTGAACATATGGGATTGCCGCCCTGCTTGTTTTTATAATTAGTGGCGTTTCCAGTCACTCCAGTAGTCCTTATCAAATTCGTAAT
>JGI24158J21664_10004626_pt1 | contig 17754 bp, 14 predicted proteins | sample Ectturendosymbi3_FD_21664 | JGI IMG/M metagenome (IMG submission 21664)
TACGCAGACCTATCCCGTCCCAACGTGAAAGGCCAGGAGAAATCGGAAACGTTTTAACTTCGTCAATCAGCAATTTGGTAGCAACGTAAAGCCTGCTACTTGAGGTTTCATGTAAAGATAAGATTGAATTTCCAGTTTTCAAGGCCGTTGAACTCTAAAATCCTTGTTACCTGCAGATAGGGTGGAATAAAGCCAGAGAACCAAGAGAATATCCATATAACAGCTGATGCACACGTCAAAGCTGTTGGTCTGGTAGGTTCGATGGTCAAATCGCCAAGCAGAGTCCACAAGGCTACATTGATTCCACCATACCATCTGCGCGAAAGCAACATTTTCTTCTCCTTGGTTAAATTTTGTTGGATATGTTCTAAGTGTCGTGAAATCAACAGCACTATAACCTTCACAATCGAAAAGATTGACTTGTTCATTTTACGTAGTAATATGATCATGAGGTAGCAAAATTTAAATAAATGTGTTTGTGTATCAACATAGCAATGTTATTAATGATTTCCACGAAAATGATGAACGTGGAATGAAATATTTGATATTTAAGAAAATTATAAATGCTTTCTCAATTGATCATGAAATTTGCTGAACGATCCCAAATTTCTATCTGCACATACGCCCAGCACTAACGTTTCTTTCTCGTTTCAATGCTCAAAATTATGACAGACTATTTTCCCACAAGAACTTTCCTGAAATGCCTGTTGATAAGAAACTCATGGCTTGGCAGAAAAATCTCAAAGTCCATTACCTTGCTCTAAAAAGCTGAATCGGATGAGATTTCGAAAACGTAAAGGAGAAAGCAGAAAATATCAGCTCGTGGAAACTTACGCAAACAGATGGACTGCAACCGCAACCGCGGTAACTATGGGCAGCACGTTCGGAGCCAGATGGAGAGTTGCTTGGCTTGCAGTATATAGACTGTGCGAGAAGATGATCAGTCCGCTTGCAATGACACTCAAGCGCCATCCACCAAAAATATCCACAAGTTTCAACTGCGTAAAACATGAAATCTAAATATGCGAGCGTAATTGGAGATTTCATCCAGGGAATACTTAGCTGAAAGGGGCCCATGCATCAGACAACACTCAGAAAAAAAATTGAGAAATGATGGTGAATCTTGATGTGGGTGATTATACTAAGCCCGCAAATCACCGGAAAACACTCTGAAAAACGCAAAGAACTACAACTCTCTGAAAACAAAAATAATAGTAAAACCAGGATATGAGCTAAGTGGGGTCCCGGTTTTTGCATTTAGCTTTCCAAGAGAGTGATTCGCCCGTCTGACCCCACGTCAGTTACGTGAGTGGTGCAAGCATGTTTTGACATTGCGAGTCAACCTCTGCTTCGTTTATTATGACCAACTAACTAAATTTCCTCACACTCTCTCAGTTTAATAATAAGGGATTAAAAATGACGCACAATGAAACACAAATTTATCACAAAATTTTCTCTGAAAATTAAAACATTCAGAAATGTTGCCACAAAACTTGTGCCTGTAAGAACATTGATTAAACAGTTGTTAATGACAGTTAAAAGATCTAGGTTTTCTGTATGCTTTCATGGATTCAGCCCACTGTGCTATGCTTTCATGATTTCGCGATGATTCATATTTGCACATAGCTCTGTTCAATTAACTAGTCTCCATACTGGTGAAAAGTAGAAATCAATCATCAAATTTTTTATAGGAAATCTATATCACGTAATATTTCGCATCTTCAGTCCTGAAAATCACAAGCAAACCGTACTGTTGAAAAGTTGAAAGGCTAAGTAAGAGCAGAAAGCAAACAAACTCAGGACTGAAAAGGTCAGTTCTGAGCTTATGTTCTGATTTATTCGTTTTTGTCTTGAGTTCGTTTGCTTTCTGTAGCCTTTCAACTTTTTACCCGTAGAGATTGCGTGCAAATTTCAGGACTGAGGATGCGTAATTTCACTTGAAATTGACTTCCTATCAAAAATTTTCTGATCGATTCCTTGCTTATCTCACTTGTGGAGAGTAGGCCACTTACTAGAATGTAGTTAACTAATGTGAACACTGTTATAGTAACAACCCCAGTCAGGTTTATATGCCACCTCTGTTTGATTTTTCAAGATATGCGCATTCTGCAAACCAAAAGAACTTGTTGATAGGAGTAAGCTTTCTGCTATGTGCATAGAGGGTGCTCGATTTGCTTTGACATACCTTGGCATATTGTTTAAAAACAATATCTGGAACTAATTCATGTCTAAAAATCAAGGGTTTGTTGACTTTTGATGGTTGACAAGAAGTCTCTCCCTTCGAGAGGTAGTGTAATTGTGACATATTCTTTGAAACCATCAGATATATCAGGTAATGTTTAAGGATCAAAACTGTAGTTACGTTGTTGTGTTATCACTGGCCGTAAGTATTGCTTGAGCATTCGCTGTTTGCGGGAAAATGTTGCATGAATGAGCTACTAAGTATAAGTGTACGTCAAGGATTACTGCCACGTTTATGTGATCTAAAATCCAAAACTTACTCCAGAAATGGCAGCAACAGCCGGCAGGACCATGAGACCTGCGGTCACCCAACCTGATGCTTCGGAAGAGACTCCCGCTTGTTTCATGACGTAGTCGAGATAGAAGAGGATATGGTTGATTCCTGTTAGCATGGCATTCAGACCCAAACCCACAACCGCAATAACCTGGTTTCTGCCAATTGAAATTTGTATTTTCCATTACAGAGTTGTCATAAATACATTTCTAAGAAAAAAGCAATGCCATTGAATTTTTTAGATTTAAAGTGTTGTTAAGAAAATGAAAAAGAAACACCTGCATAAGTTCAAAATGTTCACGCATACAGACAAGGTTCATTGAATGTGCTCAAAAAGGATCGTGGCTTTCAATTTGTGAATTAACAAATCGAATGACTTACTTCGCAAACACACAATGTAATGCATGGATAGCATGCTGCTGTGTTCTACACGGAAAGAAAGAAATTTTGATTTTGTAGGTCGTATATCCCGGAAGGGCAACAGGTCTTTTAAACTTTTGCAATGTGGATTTTGATTTAAAAGCATCCTCTACACAAAGTTTCAAAAAGTGCTTGAGTATATTTTCAACAGTTAAAGTTGCTTTGAAGAGATTTGTTCATAAAGTTTAACTTTAATGATCGCAGAGTAGTGGGTTTGAACTTGCGAAACCGTATGAGCACAAATGCTCCACCATAACTGTGTGTAACAGTGAAGTTGAGAAATCTTTCTAACTTCTTTGAGCAGTACCTCGTAGACATGCAACGCTTCAAAGCGAACTTGACTCTTTAAAATAGAACTTGCATTGGGATTTAAAAAATGTCAGTGGGTTTTTGTTCTTGAAAGCTTTTTTCGAATTTAATTCTAAGTAAGTCCAGCTAATCCATAACACCAAGTCTTAGGGTGGCATATAAATGGATTCAAACAAATATAATAAAGCGAACGACCCAGAGAATGCCTGAGAATTACTTGATAGCTCTGTTGTGTATTGTTTGGATAGTAGATTGTCTTAATGACAACAAGTTTCTTTTGAAATTAGCTTGTCTTAAGGCAAACTGCAAAGAAGATAAAATCAAAAAAAAGCGTGAATGGAAAAAATGTCACAGTTGGAACCCATTGTTATGCAGGGCCTGTGCAGGAAATTTGCTCCTAAAATTGGTTTGTTTAGACAAATGCCTTTTATCGTAATATAAGCTAGGTTTTAATTCTGACTTAATGACATTGTAGCAAAAACACGAAGCAATTGTCAAAGCATTCTTTGTGATATGTGCGGCTATAAGGTTTTCAAGGCAAGCAGCAATCGAATTCAGCTGAAATGGTTTCTAGAGAAGCGCTTCCTATACGTCAGTGGGGAGTAGTTCGGACGAAGACCTAATCGTGTTCTTGGACGGTGAGATTTGTGAAGTCCGCTTGGTTACCCATATAGGTTCATTTTATTGCTACTACCTTGGTGTAATTCGACGACGTTTCCTTGAATATGCTGCTTTTTATGGCATGCTATGGATTTGCGAAACTCATTGAGAATTTGCAATTCATCAAAAATGATAATAAATATGTGAAACATTCAGAATTCCAGTCAGTAACCATTAATGCGAGGCATTTCGTAGGAGTAAATGGTTATGATCATAAATGGAGAATGAATGGTTTTTCTGAGAATTAATGGCTACTGAAATAACAAGATGTTGCTTCTTGCTGTATTTGTTGCTCAAACGCTGAATCATCTGTCTTGATAGCGATTACTTGACTCCGCAGATATACAATGATGAATTTAAGAAAAGTGACCTTTTTTTGACAGAAAAGTTAAAGGACACATCTAGCTTTTGAATATTGTCATGACGTTCTAATACATTCTACACCATTATCTGTTCAGTGATATAAGCGGTGAAATGATCAACATCTAAAACAGAATTACCTGTATTGTTTTATAGTGAACAATTCCTTAATTCCTACAACATTCTTATCCTTCATTTCATCTTTCATCGTCTTTAGTTCAATTAAACACCCAGCCTGAGAAAAAGATGTAATGAAGTTTTATTTAGGCCTCGTTCAAAAAGAAAAAGTTAGAAAGTAAAATAAATCTAAAATTTCTTAATTTGAGGATGAACCAAACAAACCTTGTCACTTTTTCGCAATCGCTCAAGCAATATCACTGCCTGAGACTCATCACCTCGCCGCAGTAGATAGTATGGAGTCTCAATCATCCAGTAACTTGCAATGAGGAAAGCTATAGAAGGAAGAGCACCAAGCGCTGTGGCAATCGGCCATAGGTGCAAAGTTCCCAACACCTGAAATAAATTCCTTTCGTAATTCTTAATTAATACTATTTAAGAAACCCACATGGTAAATGTTTACCTTTGGATGAGAAAGAAAAGGTGCTACAGCTACTGAAACTGCAATAGATACCGCTGACATGCTTTGCCAATATGGCTGGTTCTTCCTTGCACTCACTTCGGCAACAAACGTTGGGACCACATCTGCAAATACGCAAGGCTCGATCTGTATTGGGTGCGTGGCCATGATTTGATAGGTGGGGAAAAAAAATAGAAAAACAGGAGTGTCTCGTTGAAAGGCACAAGGATCAAGGTCAAGATTATTCTTGAATGGGGTAGCGACTGCAACCAAGGTGACCCACCCAGACCAGTCGTTTGGAGAGGGTAGTCATATAGGGGAGCGCCCCAAAACAAAATTGTCTTGTTCAAATACCTGAGGTTCTCTATGGCAGTTGTTGGATATCACACAAAAGTGGTTACCGTTTGTAGGCCAAAAAGTTGACAGCATTTTCGTTGGTTGAACAAGGAGATCTCACAGGAAATCACCACAATTCAAAAGCGCCGGTTGTAGCCTACTTATTTCACAAACTCTTTGGAGTGAGTCAAAAAAGATGGGCTTCCATTTTTCACCAGCTGCACAGTAAGTAATACCACTGTTGGTGTCCCAAACAATTTCTTATATCCACAAAACTTATTCAAAGACATAACTTTAACCTATAGCATGGTGCACTGTTTTGGCTAACCGTAGTGAGGTCAGAAGTAACAGTGTCTGACATGCATTACTGACCTAATTAAAAGCAGCACGGTTCTTCTTAACAGGTGACAGCGCACATCCCACGATAGGAGCTGAGTAAATAGGTAAGTGATAATCATGTTTTCAGACAAAGGTTGTATATTTATACGTAGCCTACGTCGAAAGCATATTTATTGCTGAAGCCACAATTCAAAAACAAAAAAATGAGTAAAACTTATTTGCTATAAAGTTGCTCACATTTTGGGTAGCTCTGCTGGCTATCGCGAAAAACAATGTCATCATATCATAATTGCATGTTGGATTCATGCTTGTCCTTAAAGCAGATCAACCTAAAATGCATTAACGCCACTGATAGCGCTAGAATTTCAATCACGTGTTTAATACTGCTTAACATGCTTAGACATTGGACTGACGTGGAGAAGAAAGGATCAATCCCACCAATTCAACATTAAAATAAGTTGCGACAAATTCTCGATAGAAGCAAGACATCGCGACAGCCCAATATCTAATAGTTTGCATTACGCACATAATCCAAACCTTTTGCTTGTGATGTGTCTGTCTATGAACATTTTCGCACTTTTCCAGCCAGCAACACCACAAACCTTACCACCCTGAAAATTTAAATCGTTTATCGACTTATGTCCTTTGTACTTTAAACGGACTAAATATCAAACTAGTTGAGTATCGCCTGTGGTCTTATACAGTTTGTCATTTCATTATCTTAGACCAACCTTGTATCACACCATAAATGTCTACTACAACAGAAAGACTTGTGCAATTTGTTGATATACATTGAAAACCAAGCGCTGAATACAGGCGTTTAAAACAAGTTAGGAAAGTGCCGGATTTTCCCAGTACTCGTAGTTCACTGTAGCTTATCAATATTGGAAGGACTTTAGTTACTTTCAGCACTTCCTTCAAATTTTCAGTTCCACGACCTGAGTAAGGCGACGCTTATCTCCTGCAGAATATTCCCATGAATTTGTTAGTATCTTGCGTCAGCTAGGAGGTTTTCATATTGCATTCCTATATTCACAACGGCCTTTCCTTTAAATGAATCCTGCTGTTCAACGCAGTGCAAAGCATTGTTTTGTTAAAACTCATCAGATCCTGTTTCTTAAACTGGGAGCATGAAAGATTCGCCTGGAAGGGGGGCTAGTATGACAGGGATAAATTGTTCAAAAGTATTAAATGTGTTGTTTTGCGATTTGTAAATTTATCACCACTTCATTACAAATTTCATGATAAACGCAAAGTAGACAAGACAAAATCTCGAAACCCACTGCAATGCGAAGACGGTCTGCGATGTGCGTTGGCAACAGCAATGCGTCGAATTAAACCGCTAGTCTCCAATAAACAGTTGCATCCTTCCGAATGAACACGATGATTCCAAATAAATTGTTCTTTTTGGGCTTCATTCTGAGGTTATGTGAAGTGCGATTATCAGGGACTAATGCCAAAGGGATATGACCAAAAACGTTTACGAACCTCTAGTTTAGAGTATTTGTAATCTCAAATGGAGCGCCATTCTACGTGGCGCAACAAACGTGTGGGTGAGGGGCAGTTGTCCCAAACTTGACCCCCTTGGACCCACCACTGCCCAGCACCATCGGTACTATGCTGGCTACAATCCGGCTGACGTATTATACACCAATGACCCTCAGCTTTGGGTGGCAAAATACAAACTTACTGTAATATACCCCGAGGGGAATGCCCAACAGAAATCGTCCGATAATCATTGCTTCGTAAGACCAAGTCAATGATCCCACAACGGACAATACCAAGACCGACAATAGATTGGTGAAATGGCCCAGCTGCATTAGTCTTTTTCTTGATAGAATCGTCATAAAGAATTTGCTCGATGCACTTCCAACACAACCACCAACAAGTATGAAAGAGACAGTTAATGTGAGAAGGAGCAAAAAGGTTGCTTCTGGCAATGGGGTTCCAGTGCGACTCTAAATCACAGGAGAATTCTGTTGTTATCTTTCAGTGTATTAATTCCTCACATTTCATTCAGACATATCAGTCGAACCATACCGTGTAGGTCTGGTTGTACATAATTCGGAAAACTGGAATCATTGGACTCAAGATAGAAAAATTGTATCCAAGAGTAAAGAAACTCACAAAACTGACGAAAAACAGGTTGAAGGCTGCAAAGCGTGAATTGATCTGAAACAGTCATCATTCGTCAATTAATTGAATTCTTCAAGCAACAGTGCACATTTTCCACAAGGAAAATAATAATTTTTCAAATGGAGGTACGTGTATACTTAGGGGTGAGCAAAGGCGATCCAAAGTGTGAATGAATTCATTAAATGTCCTCAACGTGAAATTTTACCGGAAAACCATAATGCTCACAATGAAGATTTTAAGTTTCACCACTTAGCAATATATCAAGGAGAGGGTTTATTTCGCTGTAAACAAACAGCATGAGAACGCATCACATGTTAACGACGTGTCCTAATTACTTGAATGCAAGCCTATTTACAAACCACCTCAGTTTGATTAGTCGGTGCCATTGTTCCGTTTCTCCTGTTATCTTTGCACTGAAAAACCCAGGCTTGTATTGGAAACCAATCGTTTCTAGTCAGCATCTGCTTATACACTGCTTTGATGACCAGCGTGCTCTGAAAGTAAATAATTGTGCCGTCAGAGTTATGTTTTGATCGATTTGCATTGCAACGCCAGTCCGTCCGTTGTAAGTCTTTTTAAAACCACAGCAACTTTACGATTGTACAATATCTTTGTGGATTCTTTTTTCTTTTCAAAAACACAGCAAACCAAACATAACTGGGAATGCTTGATTAATCGAGATGAACCTAAACATACCGGTTTGAGAAAGGACAACAATAGACGCTAAGGATGGAACAGATCGGCAACTTTAGTACAATACATATGGAAGAGGGTATTTTTGTGCTTTCAAATTTATATTTCAATGTTTCTTAGCCCTGTTGCAGACGTTCAACTGCGCACGTACCACCACGTATTAAATGAATACTTCTCAATTTGAAAAATAGAAAACGATTTCCTCAGTTCAACAGCAAGTAAAGACTTGCTTTAGTTTTTCATCATTTCAACCGTAAACCTTTCCTCGCAACTGAAGATGCTGTTATCACCGAACCTATAAAGCAAAACGGACGCCAGTTAGACGGGTAGTTTCAAACAATGCAGTGATGAGTCAAACGAACGTTGTTTCGGCGCCTGTGGCTTGCTCAGCTAATAACTGCTGACCACCGCTACTGGCTTGTAAATACAGTCGCCAGGTCTATATTTAAACGTTTCGCTTTCTCAACCAGTTCAAGTTTTCATCCTACTTCATAACATTTCCAAAATTTCTTGAAAGCTCATTGATCAACAACCTCTTCTCCGTGCAGTCAAGAATTGAAAAGAATTTTCTTCAAAAATAATTGCTTCCCCATGATCGTGGTATTTGAATTCGAGACGTAATTGTCAATTTATAATGCTTGTGACTTCGTACACAACCCAGAAATAAAAATTAATTTCAAGTCTTTCATCAATGCAAGGGTAATTTTTTGAAATGTTTTATAACAGCTTTTATGAATCGGTTTACATTTTCCATTTGACTTTTTTTGGAAATTCATTAATACTCAATGTTTTCAGAAACAAGTAGTGCGATGAGAGGGTGGCACTTTTTAAAGTGTTTTTTCATCAGAAAAATATCTACCATTTAAACAAGAATGTTTTCCAAGACTTTCTGTGTATGTGTTAAGTTTCTGACAAACCCATTTTTGGTAATAATTCTCAAAAACGCTGTCGCACTGCAATATTACAAATAGTAGCTTTCATCATGGCAGAAATATGAAAAGGTGCTTCTGAATTAAGTGCTTCAAGTTATAGCAAAGCTGAAAGTTTTGCTGTCAATGGTGATGAAAGCCTACGTTCACCGCATTTTATGCGGGCCGCTTAGGTAAACTGAGTGGGAAAAACAAAACACCTCAACTGTAAAGTTAAAAAAAAGCAAGCTCCATATGTTTCGATATAGTTTTTACCGAAAAATTTCTGTGACCTAAGGTTCCTTTGCAAATGATTTTTCGAGAGGCAGGATGTTGTTTTTAAATCTGCTAGCTTTATGAAGATATGTCTACCATCTTTGTTCATTCCAATAATGAAAAACAAGTTACAAGGAAACCTTGATGTTTTGAAGAAATTTGAATGAAATTGAAGCTTTCTTGTTTCCCTTTATAACTCTGTTTTACTGTCTGGTAATGAAATTCCTGTTTGCTAACACTTATATGTTGGGCACTGACCAGAGCTCCAGTTATATTCACAGCGTTGTCTTCTGCACTTGTGCAGATTGTTTTCTATCGTAGTGAGAAAACAACCACACCACTAATCGGCTTTGCGGCAATTAACGGACAAACGCGGAGATCAACGAACGTTATGCCACGAGGTTTTCTATTTTTGTAAGGTCTTATTCCAAAAGGTTGACCTTGCGCGTTTTCTGCCCTGAGGCGCCAGAGCAATGCTTTCGCTTGCTTATGTTGAACTGTGTGTCGAGTTCACGCCTGTGTGACCATGCTTCGTGACGTGATCGGCAAGGTGGTCACCACTGTGTTATGAAACAACGTTCAATCAAAATGAAAGCTGGTGGATCATTCGGAAAAGAGCATTGCAGTGGAGAAAAAAATTATCGTGACACCATATCAAATCATTTGTGGAAAGAATGTAGGGATCATTTGATTTCACGCCATGTTTGATGCTTTTTGCCCAAGTGATGGAAATTTTCTGCATTGTTCGGTTTGCTTAGCACAAATCCATGCACAAATATGGATAAAGCTGTGATTTTTTCTAAATATTTCTGAAAAAAAACTGTCCAAATTTTTCTGATATTTTTTGTAGAGCTTGACCACAAAGGCACAGGCTTCCGAAAATAGTGCTAGCTCCTTGAGAAGAACACAAACACACTCTGTCACGCTGGCTGGCTTGAAAGGTAATTTGCGTAATGAATTTTAAACTTGCACGATGGATTCACCCAATGTACTGGCATGCAGACCCGTAGCCAAGGGGTTATTCGGGGACTGTTCCTCCGTTTTTGTGTCCTGCAAATTACGTTGCGCTCAATATTTTTGTTTCAAACATATATTCTAAAAAATTCTTGCCCTCATTAAAATTTTATTTTGCTCCCCTAACCTTTAAAACCTGTCTAAGTGCCTACAGGCAACCAGAGCATACCTGCAAACATTTTATGTCAGTGTCTCCTGTTCAAAATAATTTGTGTGTTCATACAATTTTTTTTCATGAAAGTCCTCAGGCACGCGCCACATCGGTTATCGAATGGGCCACACAAGTGGTGCAGGTAATTGAATACGGTGTTATTTTAATGCGGTGCTGTCGTCAAACCGTCGCGCGAGCATGGGCGCCCGCAGAAGACATTTTGTTGCGCGAGCATGGGCGCCCGCAGAAGATATTTTGCTCATCTTTTTCAGTTTGCTGGCCATGCAACGCAAACGGACGTACACAAAAAATGTCCAATGTTACGGCAACAGTTACATACAGTGTTTTCCCTATAAGAAAATTTTACACTGAGAAATTGTTTGTTTTAGTTAGAATGGATATTTTAAGAATGGATATTTAAAGACTGAGTTAGCATACTTCTAAATGAATTACAAACTTTGTGAATTATTAGAATAAGCACAAAATCCTATCCAAATACGAACAACATTCATATTTAATTCAAATAGCTTCTCCTTTTCTTCGTGTTTTTCCAATGTTTTGGAAGGTTGGAAGTGCGCGAGAATTAGATTTCACTGTGCAAATGGTCTGGTGGTAGTGCGCTGTTTCGCACTTTAGAAGCAGGGGCAGGTCCAGCTAGTAACGTTAGGGTAGGATATTTCAGTGGTAGTCAGTTTCATAACGGCTTCGCTTCTGTAGGAACAGATGAAGTATACTTCACTACACTGCTGTCACAAAACAATGGACGACAGAATGGCGTTATATCGCGAACAATATGACAATTCGAACATTACCAAAGTCTTATTCGGGATTGGTTTTGATATGTTATTTTCCAAATTGTACAAAACCGTAGTGAATAAAGTTACTTCCTTAGATTTTAGGGTGGGCGACAGCCCGCACTGAATATGACCCTGTTTACAGGGAGCACTGGTTCCAAAAATTCGTCTTTTTGGCAGCAATGGTTCTTTTTCAGACGTGCGTCTTTCGGGCACGTAACCAGCTTGGGACATCAAGAGGTGCGAAGAGTTTTCTGAGAGCGGCCCAAAAAATTTTGAAGTATGTCCAACAGTTTTTAATTTTTTCCAACACGTTTTTCCAGGGGAGACGAAAATTTTCCAAGGGGGCTTCTCTCTCTGTGCACCCCTAGTAACGGTCCTGACTTCTTTACACATAGTACAAACCAGGGGTGGGCAAACTTGTTCAATGGAAGAGTCATTTGAAGAAAAACAAAAACACTGGCGAGTCGCAAAACCAGTTTGTATTGTCAATACGAATACTGTGAAGAATGCAAGTTTTACCTTAAATGATGTATGGAGATACCGTAACCTGAGCTTCAGGTTCACTGTCGTTGTGATCAAATCGCGCAGACTCGCTGGTGACAAACTTCACGAAATTGTGTAAACACTTTGATAAATGAAACAAACGTTAAATATGAGGTAAAAACTCTCTGTCAATTTGAGGTATTGCTATTTATCTAGAAGACACACAAAATTTGTTGGCGATCCGCCAACATATTTTTCCAGAGGGGAGGACTGTTTGATTATTCCAGGATGGAGCCAAAGGTGGTGAAATTTGATTTTTCCCACTCGAAACTAAGAAAACAATCTTTTTATGCTGAAAATTTCAAAATCCAGGTTGGCCAAGTACCCCCTGCCCTCCCTTCTGACGACCATGGGCGTGAAAACAATAAAATACTCAAATTAGAAACACTTTTCCGTTCTTTTGGTGCAAATATTCAAACAGTGATTCACGTAATCAATTGTTTACTTGTGAGAAAGGGCTGAAAAGTTAGAAAAAAAAGAAAGAAATCTTCTTCATAAGCATACTCTGCAAAAAATCACTAGACTGCATTGAAAAATCACTAGGTCAGTCCAAAAATCACTAGATCTACTAAAAAATCACTATGGGTTGTACCAGTGCTGCGTTCAATAGTTACATGCAGCAAAACGCCTACCACCGTAACATGAAGTGCATATTCGAAGATTTGTTGCCATGATATTGTTATGCAACAAAGGCCAATAATAGAACAATTCGCTCCCACGTTTCGCAACCTGCCTATGCAGGCATAGAAGCGATTTTAGTGAACTGAGAGGTCATCACTGCATGTTAGGCTACCAGAACAGAGAACCTGACTCTTTTGTATTGCAAGTGTCATATCAGCAAACAAACTGTTATTGCAAGAATTAACCCAACTGATCAAAATTAAAATGCTGATTTCACGTTTTCTGCAAAATTTTTGCTTCGTAGTTCCAATTTCCAGGAGAGGGCAAATGCCCGTTTTGTCCCCCCCCCTGCGGACGCTCATGTGTACGGGTGTGTCACCTTGTGGCCAATGTATATGCTCGCTGCATTTAATGCTATCTTCAGTTGATTGAAGAATGCAATCCAGCTGAACTCTTACAGAGACAGAGAAACTTGGTGATATTGACGCATTGCAGTTTTTGCAAGTAAGTCAAAAGAAAGGCTGTGCAATCTGTTTCATCACTTTTGTGCTATGAAGTCTAGATTAGGGGTCTCGAATACGCTGTCTGCGAGGAGATTTTGCGCGGTCCGCGATGCTTTTTGGGGACGTTGAAATAATTAATATTTGCGGTTTTTGGTTCAATCACCGGTGTTTGAAAGTGCTCAGCCAGGGAGTGAACGTTCCTTTCAAAGGAACGTAGAGACGCCTGGAATGATTTGCTCATAATTTGGGAAATCTTTCGCAAGCAATAAGATATGATAGCTGTTGATAGTAGGTTCATAATCCGCCTATTTTGGGTCAGCGTCTTCAATGCGGCCGTCGGGTTAGTAAGTCTTCATTTGGCCCTCGGAGAATTGAGTTTGAGACCCTGTTCCAGATTGTGAAACAATGTAGCTGACCAGAGAACAGACTAAAATACACACGTCTGTTACTTATCTGAGTAACATGGATAATTGCAATGATCTATGACGAGGTCATTCTTGCGTGCAACAAAACCTATTGACCCAGCTGATCATGGCAAAGTAACACAACAAAGATGAAATATTTTGTCGTGTTAATTAAACTTGTACTGTCACTTCTTTCCACGAACTGCTTTTTATGCGAATATTTCTAGCTCGAATTTTAATTTTTTTAAGCAAATATTAATAGAGGTTGTAATATTTCATAGAATTGGAAAACCTTTTTTAACTCAAGAATATTCCTGAATCGAGAGGTTGGCACTTATCCTACATTGAACTAAAATCAGGACATGCAGCAGAATACAATGTTTGGGAGCAACCTGCAACGGTATTATCATTTTAATAGTACAAAGCCCCTGAGTTCGAAACCTGATAAAGTTTTTAAATTTTTTCCAAGTTATTTTTAATGAACCATTGGAGCTCATTACTCTTTGGTAGCAACGGTTGCGTTTCCAAAAAGCAACAACAATTTTATCTATGAGATTAACAATAATTTCTGTGACTACCAAACTCGTCAAGATCATCAGCATCTCGCCCTTGCCATACCGTTTCAATCAAGAACAACTGCTTTAACTACATGCCAGTTAGCTTCTGTCGACATCCTTGCAAGCAATTACTGGGAGAAGTTTGTTCAACCCTCACAAGCACGTGCAGGATAATATCTTTTTACATTTAATTGTTTCGTTCAACATTGTACAGTTTCAGTTAAGTCAGTTATGTTTTGCATTGGCTAGATGTAAGCAGTGCAATTTTCAAGCCCAGTTGGCAACTACCTATGGTCACTGCATTAACTCAACAGTGTGCTCAAATGTTGAGATCGGAGTGGTTGAAACGGCTGGGTCTGGAGACAAGCTCCCAACATCACCTGACTGTGTTTCTTGTTACGAGAGTTCATGTCTTTATTGACCACTACCAAACTGAACAGCCGACCCACCCAAAGTAACAAACAAAAGTAATTAAATGGAAGAACTCAACAGTGACATTTTCACGCTACGGCATGCTACTCGGTACTATTTGACAATGATCTGAAACCGGTATGATTGGAATCCACGCGTCCATGTGATACCTCAAGCGCGATTGCCGAACAGAGCAACTTACGCACCAAATCCACAAATCCATACAACAATTAAACGGATGCATTCATGAGATTTACCTCCCCTGAATAAATGGCAAGGAAAAACACCACATTCTACTGCACACAAGTTGTTAAGTAGTCTACCTCGTTGTTCAAAATGATTGACAGCACTTCACCAGGAAGATTATGTATATGAGTTTGTTATTAACCACAGCGGTATCTTAACGGCGGGACACCACGATCAGAGCACGTTAATCGGCGTAAAGATTAGGCCCAGAAGCTTCTGGCATACTGCCGTTTTGCGCTCTTCAGGTGGAGTTACAGTTGGGTAGACTTGATCTCTGGATATTGAGGCGTTTGGTAAAAAGCTTATCCGTTCGTGTCACTCGATTGCCTTTGGTTTGAGCACCTCTGCATGTGGCTGGTCCCAAGGTTACTCATTTGCTTTTAGGTAGGTAACTGAATAGTGCAGAAAAATTAGCCAAGAATCACAATATGTTTTACAGTAGTTCAACAGAAGATCTCCAATTTGTATTGATATTGCGAGTCAGCTTACTGCATAAAACAATTTTGAATCCCTAGTGCCAACAAGCTGCTGCATTTCGCTCGATCGTTCTAAATGGAAAACAAAGTCAAAGGCAGGAATTAATTGCGCAATCCAGTCACATGATGAACCTTCGTTTCAAATCCACTAGTGGTGGTGAAATAGCATAGAAAACTTTATTTTATGGCTCGAAACAATCATTTTTTCAAATATGCCAAATATTGGCGGCACACATATAAAACTCTCGCGGCACACAGGTTACAAACAGTGGTGGCCTTAGCAATTTGGGGGCCCCTCTCATGGGATTTCAAATGATTATTTTTGCGTTTCGGTGACGTCATCATGTTCACTCAACCACCTCATGCACTGATGAGCCTTGCAATGATCTTTTTAACGATTCTAAGCTCAACGATAGGTGAAGCAGTATGTTTGCCCAGGAAACATTTACTACGCTTACTCGCAAGCAGACGCGGACACAGGCGGGATGCATCCCCACCCACCAGACCTAAAGAGGTGTTGACATGTTACTTGATTCATTGAAAATCATCGACAATAATATTTTTGTACTGCACATTACTCGCTAGAGATGCTAAAAATTAACTTATGTAAACAATTAGTCAAAAACGCTTCTTCGTTTCATTAGATGAGCTAACCTTGTTAATGGAACCTGATATAAAATAGTTGATGATCGCATGGCCGTCCGCAGGGCACGGGGGGCAAAACGGGCATTTGCACCACGCCTGGAAATTGGGATTATGAAACACCTATTTCTGGAAAAACCTAAAGTCGGCATCTTAATTCCGAGTAATTGATTTGATTCTTGCAATCACAGTTTTTTTTGCCGGTATGAAACTCACACTGCGCAAGTGTCAGTTTCACAGTTATAGTGTCATGCAGTGATCAGCTTGCAGTTCACTCATGTCCCCTCCTTTATCGGCAGAGGCTGGTTGCGAAAGTCGCGAGCGGATTTTTCTACTGTTGGTCTTTATTGCGTAACAATGACATGGCAACAAATCTGCAAAGGTTTACTTTATATTACGGTGGCAGTGTAAGCGCCCTGCAGAGCAGCGCTTACATTGAGAGCGCAAGGAGAACCGCATACCCAAGCATAACATCCTCGACAGTGAAATCACTATCGGAAGCTTCCTTTGGCCTAATGGGTCGAGGCGAAGTAAAATAAAAATGGTGGAGATGCGGGGCACGTCATGGCAAGCCCCCTGGAAATTTTCAAAAACATGTTCAGTTGTTAATTCAGTTGAATATATCACCTGGGAGTGGCCCTGCTTGCTAAGTAAAATAAAGTCATAATTTGTGGTTTCGTTGAAAATCATCGCAAACCAATGCATCTTTCTTTACAGATCATGGTAATGCTTACTTGAAAAGAAATGTCCTGCGTTGAAAATCTGCAGATAGCGTAGCCTACTGTGTAAACTCTAGTAATACTAATATACCTGGCTATTCCTACCAACGAAGCGTTTTTTTTGTGATTCTTACCGTAACACGGTGAATTTTCTTTGCAGTGCAGAAACGATAAAGCGTTTTGTGAACGTCCATTTGCATTCCATCGTCAGCAGTGTTCCCTCTATGGTGAGCAAATACTCAGGACCACCAACTGTTGCGCAGTGAAATCTCATTCTCGCGTACTTGCAACATTGCAAAGCAATGGAAACTCTATGGAAAACAAGGAGCTATTTGAATGAAATGTGTGTTTTGTTCGTAATTTGATAAGATTGTACATTTATTGTATAATTCACAAAGTTTGTAATTCATTAAAATTCCACTTACTCAGCCCTAAAATATCATGATCACTAAAACAAATATTTGCTCAGTGTAAAATTATTTTAGAGGGAACACTGACCCTAAGAAATTTGAATATGATAAACAAAATGTCGGCGTTGCCCCCCTGGAGAAATTTCTGCGGACGCCCATGAATGATCATGCTTTCTCGCTTTCGTTTTTTCGTTCTTTCACTCATCAGGAATTGATTCTTTCTTTCCATTCTCTTAATTTCGGTTGCAAAATACACACAATCAACTCGCTTCTTGTTATTATTTTATCAAAATTACCTGCGATAACAAATGTTTTACACAAATTACTATGGGTGTTGCACACTATTCCAAACAACAATTAAAAACTATAGGGCTTGCTATTTGAAGAGCACTGATCTAAACCGCACCCAAATGACTACGCTCACTTGCTGCAGCATAAAAATTTAAACAGCGCTACTGCACTATGCTAGCTACTGCCACCGGTAATTGTGTTGTAACAAACGTAACCTACAAAGAGAATAAGTATTATGTCGTCACGTGAACTTTTTATCTCGAGACCTCGATGTACCTGCGCCGACGCCAGTGACTACACCAGGTAGTTGTTATGTGCCACATTGCTCGTTGGTTCCGCAGCGGTGCAGTGTTAAAGTTTGACCAGTTTTATCACTCAAGCTTCTTAAACCAACCTTAGACTTGTTTCCTCGTAACTGTACGTATGCGAAAGTGATTGAT
>JGI24158J21664_10004628_pt1 | contig 17754 bp, 13 predicted proteins | sample Ectturendosymbi3_FD_21664 | JGI IMG/M metagenome (IMG submission 21664)
TCACCTAGAAACAAAAGCTGCAAACGTCTGGGATCTCGTCTAAAGCGATCAATAAAACGTTGCTTGTTTTTGCTAATTTTTTCACGGTGAACGCTCATCATACACATGGTCGTCGCAAGGATTTTTTCCAGAGGGAGGCAAAAGTGGTGAAATTTCATTTTACCCACTCAAAACTAAGAAAACCACCTTTCTTGCTAAAAATTTAGCAGGAAAACAAGAAGATTTAAAAATTCAGAGGGACCAAGGCCTCCCCCTGCCCCTTCCTTCCGCCGCCCATGATCAGTGTTCCCTTTAAGAATATTTTACACTGAGCAAATGTTTGTTTTAGTGCGCATGCAATTACGCAACCATGTAGACACACAACATTTGAAGCGTTGTAAGCGTTAAAAGGGCTATGTGATATATATACGATGTTGAATTTGGAATGTTGCAAGTGTGCGAGAATGAGATGTCACTGCGCAAATTATCTGGTGGCACTGCGCAGTTGCGCACCTTAGAGAGAGCACGGCCCTTGGTCATGCACAAACCGGACAAGTAGACCTGTATGATGACACGACTATAGACAATTTACTAGAATTAGAACATCACGCAGGCTTTAAAAAATTGAGCAGATGAATCATGAAAACTCGCCACAGCAAATATAGCTTTGCACTCAGAATTCACTCAGAAGTCGGAATTAAACCCTGACGATTAAGACGTATTCCCACAAACCTGCAAAGACGTGTTCTAACAAGCCACGCAGTTTTATATTGCATTAAAAGAAGCCTGCATAAGATCACTTTGACACTCAGTCACATTGGTCATACTCATGCCAACAATGGATTTTTCAAACTGGTGAAAGCATTGCTACATATTTACTCATACTTCATTTCACACAGTATTACAAAAGTACGTGGCTTTCCGCCATCAGCAGTCACTGTCTCGCTGTATTACCTGCAACGATGTCTGAGTTCAAGTTCAACAGACACATGCGGCAAAACGTCTACTGCTACTACCACAACTTGAAGTGAACCTTTGAAGATTTGTGGCCATGTAATTGTTACGCAATACAAACCAACAGTAGAACAATCCGCACGCAACTTTCGCAACCCGGAACAGGACCTTTCGGTCTGGTCACTTAGGTCTGAGTCGTTTCGGTCACGGTACTTTAAGGTCTCGGACGTTTCGGTCTCGAGACATTTCGGTCAGACTATGAAATCTTGCAGAAATCTTAACATGTTAACTTTTTAATGCAAGCGTACTTAAATCAACGAAAGGTTTTATTTAACTAAGCTACAAACATGATCCAAGATCCAACAGTTAATCAGCATCAACATGTGATTTTCATGTTCACTTTATAATGCAAAAATACTTCAATCAACGAAAGGTTTTATTTAAAAAAAAAACTACAAACGTGTTCCAAGATCCAACAGTTAATCTGGAGGCCATGGCCTACCCAGGCCACCCCTTAGAATCGCCACTGGGTATAACACTATCTAGCGTGATTTTTCGCTTGCCTATATAATCATTTGGATAAACAAATATAATGAGTTCTTTATGTGCAGAAATGTCGCGACCGAAATATACCGTGACAGAAACGGCCCAGACCGAAACGGTCAGAGCCAGGGCCGCAACCAACTGATATTTTCGGTGGAGGGGCAAAATGATGTAAACTTGTTGCTGTACTTAACAAATACATGTTTTTGAAAATTCCGGGGGGGGCAATTGCCCGATTTCCCCCCCTCTGGTTGCGGGCCTGGTCAGACCCAATCGGCCTGACCGAATTGGGCAGACAGAAATGTCGCGAACCCTTCGCAACTTGCCTCTGCAGGAAAAAGAGCAGACATGAATGAACTGCAAGCTCATCATAACTTGTGGGATACCTCAGGGGAATGTTTTAGGGCCTACTCTTTTCCTAATTTGTATAAATGACCTTCCAGATTGTCATGCAATGCAAACACTCTTATTTTTTGATGATACAGCCCTACTTATGTCAGGTCCAAATATACTTGATTTACAAAACACTATTAATGATTAACTTAAAAATGTTCAAAAATGGATCATGCAGAACAAATTAACACTTAACCTAAAACTAACGATTTGTCATTCCATCCAGAGAAAGAAAAACAAAGTCATCATTTTTTGGTAAATTTTGATGGTAACATGTTAATGCAGACAAATGAATCAAAGTATTTGGCAGTTTTTATTGATGCAAGATTGAACTGGAAAGCCCATATTTTACATTTAACACCATCAGTTGCACAAATTGTTGGAGTCCTATATAAAATTAGACATTTCCTTTCAAAAAATCTTCTAAAAATACCATATAATGCTCTCATTAAATCAAAACTATCATATGCAATAACTCTCTGGGCCCCAGCCTACAAAAGTGACTTACATAAATTCAATGTCTTAAATAACCGCCCTGAATTGCCCTGAAGTAGGCAATTGACTAAAAATAATTATTGTCTGATTGCTTTGATATTTACATTTTTGTTTCTATTTATGTCTGAATGACAACGTCCAGTCTAGGTTTTATGTACACTGAAGCTTGTTGGACATGTCTCATTTTTCAGTTGTTTATTTGTTTGTTTGATTGTTGACTTTGGGTTACTGAAATGGGTTGGCCAGGCGTAGGTACTGTGTCATCTCATGTCGTCAACGCCTTGCAAGGCTTGCTTGTGTGGAAGCAGTGTTTCCAAAAACGATTTGAAACGGATTTTTGGCGGTGGAAGTGTTTCCAAAATGTGTTTATGTAAGGACTGTTGACAGCCGAATAACTGTCTTTACTATGTATGTTTTTTGTTGTTTTTTTATTATGGTGTTTCGTCTGTTGTTTGTTGTTTTGCGTGAACTTGTGGGGGCAGTGACTTAAATGACAGCTACGGCCGTCGCTTCCTGTCCTTGTATTCCTGATAAAGTATTTTGTGCTTAGTCGGGATCCGGAAATAAACTGAACTGAACATCANTGTATGACACCAGAACAGCGAATCTGGATCTTGTGCAGTGTGTGTCATACCTGAAAACAAATTGGCGTTGCAAGAATTAATAAATTAATCGATATTACGCTGCTGACTTCAGGTTTTCGAAAAATATTTGGTTCTTAATCCCAATTTCTAGGGGGCAAANTGCCCGTTTTNCACCTCCCTGCAGACGCTCANGCGGCCGGATGTTTTACGTAATGATATTGTTTCGGGATATGTTATACTCTACCAAATCAACAAATTTTTCGTGAACACATTTNGCAGTTCTTTTTTTCAACATTATTTTTTCATCATTGACAAAATGGCTTCGTGGGCCGGATAAAATGGCTTCGCGGGCCGCATTTGGCCCGCGGGCCGTAGTTTGGAGACCCCTGTTGTAAAGATAAAGTGAACTGTCGTGTACTTTTTACTGATGTTTTTCTGTTTTTGATCTATGCATTTTATGCTGTTTTGTTTACAAGAGCGTATGAAGCATTTTGCTGAACTCAAAACAGTGTTGCTTGTTGCAATGAACGATTTATAATAATCCCAAGCACAGTTTCTCGGAAATGCAGCAAAGTAACAGTGAAAAAATCATATATGCTGAACTTTGCAAAAGAATCTAGGATGCTTGAAGTTTCAACCATTTTAGGAGCAGATAATTTGAACCAGTTTTTGCTTGTGTTTTCTGCATAAACTTGACAAAGCAAAAATTGTGCCAACACAAAAACTGTTTTCGTTTTTCTTTTGGTAAAACTTTATGCAAACAAAATGACTTCTTGCTTTGGCTTTCGAAACTAGCCTTAACGAATTCTGGATAGAAGTCGCATTACCTCCAACAAGGAAGAAAAGAGACAGCGAAAAGGCAAATTGATACAGCAGGCGGTAAAATTTCTGAGCAAACATTCCTTCGTTTTTTACACTAACCCCCACCAATGGTTCAGAGTCAATCAATCCGATGGAAAAATTTCGGAATATGCAATTTGTTGACATGGAAATTTGGCGACACGCAATTTCGCCCACAGGTCGGTTCACTGTGGTAAGAAATGCCGAAAAGTGTTGTCGCTTAATTGTCATGCTAATAAATTCGGCCCGTTTAAAAAATTGCTTTCAATGTCACCAAATCTTTATGCCGTCGAAATAGTTGTAGACGACGTGAACCTCAATGCCAGTCGACATACGTCCCGCAACTTACAAAAAGCATTTTTATGTATAACTATCAACAATTGTCACTTTGTCTGATATGAGCACAACTGTACATTCCACCGGACAGCCCACTCACCCTCACACCATTGCCAACGTTGTAATGATAGAATACTGCGCCGTCTCGCAACTCGACTGCTACAAAATCACCAGTACGTCCACCATTGTACAAAATCAGGCCGTTAGAAATGGTTGTTTTAATGCTCATGAACAGTTTCATCGATCTAAAAAGTGAAAACAGCGTACAGTGTATCCACGGATTAACGTCATGTGGAAAAAATAAAACTGAGAACAAATAAAATACCCACCGCACGACCATAAACAATATGACACTTCGTCATTTTGAAACCACAAATAAAAACGGAACAATAAGCAAACAACCCATCCAAAGGCACTTACGAGTAAGCATTCAGTTGGGACAAGGCGACATACGCGTCTGGAGCCCTGAAGGTGACAGGGTTTGCGACAACGAAGCCTTTGCCCCATGAAACGTTTTCGGTGCAGAACATCGATTGGTCCGAACAGCTGGAAAGAATTTTCGGAAGATAAAACTGACTCAGCTGCAGGTTTTCATTTGAATATTGCGCAAGCGCCCGATGTGACTACCTTTTTAACGCGTACACTGCAACGATGCGGACAAATCAGACGTAAATATCTTGTGTGTGCTCTCAAAGAAAACGTTTAAATATTTTACAGTTACGTTCGCTATTGAATGCCAAGCATAATCAAATCAAAGATCCTCAAAAACAACTAAATTTTCATTTTAGCAAAAGACGTCTCAAATTAAAATCAACTCCACGATCTCTCTGGAGCAATTTTCCATCGAAGTAACTTTTTTCCGCCAGTTGTTTTTCACTATAAAGGAAGTTTTTGCAGAAACTAAAATTTTTTTGATCACTCGTTTTTTAAATCACAGTCAATTCATTCTTTTTTAGCACTCGCGACAAATCATGGTTGCGTAATAAAGTTGCTCAAACAAAATAATATAAAAAAACAGGTAAATCGCAGAAGATAATAAAGGTATTTTAAAGTTTCTTATGTAGATCAACGTGAGACTTTTTAGTTTGTTTCTACAGACGTTTCAAACTGTGATATTCTCAACTTTTTATTTTCCACTAAAATTAAACGCAATAATTTCGAATTCATTTGGGCAGTTATATAAATAGCATCACAAGTGGAGTCACGTTCAAACGTGTGCACGATCAAAGGCTGCAAAAGAAGGACTCACTTATCGATCAAATACTTCGTGTTGAATATAACATTTTCCAGGGTTCCAACAAAAGCCAGCGAGCCCATGCTTGTCATCTGCTTGTCTTGTCCCATGTAAATTGTGTCAAACTCTAGTTTCGTATAATTCATATCCAGCCACGCTGCACAATGGAAACAGTAAAACAAGTCGAAATGAAAACAGGCTTGAATGAGACGGTAAAGACAAAGCAAAAACTCTTCCTGTAATATTAGTGGTTGTGTGGGCGTGTAGCGCACATTGGGCGGTTTCTGAGATCCAGCAAATTATGGAAGGCGGCAAGCAACAACTGCATGAACAAGGTGCCAAAGAGCTTGGGTTACAGTCGCTTTGCCATACTTACCCAAGTTAGGAAGCATTAAATTTTTCCCGCGGTTGTTCAGCATCAAAGTTTCTTTGAGATCATGAGCTGACGAGATAGGAACAATTCATATTTTGACCAGATTCACAAAAATTATATTATGGGATTCAGGAGATCCCACTCGCTTAAGTTTCAAAATTAAAAAGGAAATTTTGTTGCACCTTTTTTATGGAAGCTGGTGTGCCTTACCCTTTAGATTTCTTGTTGCTTTACTTCACTACAGCCTGTGATGTAAAAAAGTCATTGCAAACTTTAACATGTCATATTACCTACAGTTTTTCCTTGACATTCACAGAAGCCACAGTCCTTACATTGAGTTTCTCAACGATCTGCTGATAAATCCTACGCCTTATAAACACGTTAATACTGGGACTAAGAAAATATTACTGTACGTAACAACACCTTACGACTTTGGTACACCGCCTGCTTTAACTAATCGTTTTTAGTGAGTAAATTGCGTATTTTTTTGAACTTTCAAGCTGAAATTATAAAACCGTTATTTGGCGCGCGACATTTACACGCGGTATGGAAAAAGGTTCTGCCTCGCGTTTTTCATCAGCTGTTGCTGTGCGACAAAGTACATTTTTTGCAAAACCATCGAATGATAAACATATGCAAAACACTGGCTTGGGAAATTTCTAAATGGAAAGACAACGCAAACAAAGCNATTAATCAAGCAGCCGGTTATTGTTCGAAAAAGCCCATTTAAAAATTTATTAAGTACTGTATGCACAAAATACTTGGAAAAATAACCAGCTTTNTGCCTATCCTTTGATCTTTTAAAGACCCGAACCTACTTACTGCGAGCTCAAACATAGATTGTAGTATTGTTTTCATTGTCGTCTTGGATGCGTTCTTTTAAATTATGAATAACAGCAGCTGGAGACGAACAACGGTCCCTAGGCGATGTAAAACGGGGAAACCGTGGACAGCTGAGCGCTCGTTTAGGGATTACTTCAACTCGTATCTTCGCAGTTGTGAGGTGTGGACGAGTCACAACTGCTCAATGGCTGATGTGTTGCGCATGAGTAACAACAGTTTTAATAGGAATGGTTATCTATAAAGCGAGGTTCGATACGCAACAGGTGCAAAAGGCCAAGCTCATTTTTANGGCAACCTATCTTGTCTGCCGCTAATTGCAATAATGTTTGAATGGAGATTAGATGAGGCTGCAACAGCTTGATCCTACAGGCATTCCACANCCCTGTTAATTATTATCATCTTACGCATGTCATACCCGGTTTTGTCAAGTTACCTGCGGGCTGCACGCCTATTTCTTTTATCGACAACTTCTCAGAAAGCTATTGCAGTGCTTATAATTGTAGTTTATCCTTGTTGTTGACTCACTTCCAAGCTTATAGCCACCGTTGTATATGCTCTGCGTATGCAGATATTTTATGTGGCTTTTAAAATAAACAATTTGCGTCAAATCCATTGCGTTCTTTTGAGTCGAACCAAGGTTTTGAGTGATTGGCAAGTTGGCTGTTGAAAAAATTGCGCACATTCAAAATTTTCGCAATGCGTATAACATATTTTTAGGTAACCCATAAAAGACTTAAAATCGAAAAAGGTTAAATTGCAATACTATAGCAATTATGCAAAAGTATCGTTTTGTTAAGTGGCTACTTTTTTCCAGTTCAGTAGCCAACTCAACAAAAAACCCTAAAGCGAATGTTTTAAATACAGTATAGCACTCAAACACAAGTGTCCTCATTCCACCAGTGTTTTGGAAAATCGTCAGACAATTTCGCCCAAAGTGATCTGCTACATACAGATAAGAGTAAATTTTACCTTGGTTACGCGTTAAATGCAACCGGTTTGACATCCAGTCAAATTATTGAAAAAGTGCACTTACAAACAGTTTTAGTTAATTCGCAATAAGAACCTAAATACCGGGTGGAAAAATAAATTTGCCAGCATCGTTGCCGATTGATTAAGTTATGTGAAGCGTTGGAACTGCCACGTGGTAAATACGTTTNGNCAAACACTCCGTCCATCTGCACTCGCTTTGTTCCGCTGTCAAATTTTTTAATCCAANGTGGCAAACGAGCTNAAATGTTTGTTGNGCGCGTCTACAGGACATCTCACTAACTTTGAAATGTTCTCGCATATAACGGATAACGAAGTCTTTTGCAATAACGAGTGTAAAGATGCAAAAGCAACAGTTCCTCGTCCACTTTCAGCAACAGGTGCTTGCGATCGAAAAACTGGCTATTTTCATCAACACCATTAAGCGAACACACATAAAGCATTGTTAAAAATTAAGATTCAGTGAACAGATGGACTGCGTGCCTTATAAGAGATTACTGCCAGTAGTACAATACAAATTAGCGGAAAAACAAAATTTCCTTCAAAAACTCTCGATCTCAACCATCGAAGCCACGGAGACGCATGCATGACACATCTATCATTTAGTATCGTTTGGTGCAAAAACTTCGCCGAGAATACAACAAACACTTTTGTTCCCAGGAGCAAAAGCTAATTACCCTGCCGCAAAAATTTACTAGACAAGCGACGAGCTCGTAAAAACGAGGGCACTGTGGTGCCGATGAGCCTCCGGCTTGACATTTCAATCGCTCGATCTTAATGCATTATGGATGCATCAGCGCGGTTCGATAATTTCTTTTTTTGCGATACTCAGAAGTCTTGCTGCCCTTTGCAGTGAGGTTCTGGGTTTAGCAAGAACCCTCTACAAGTTCGTTTTAACTGCAAGGGAATTAAGCAGTAGTTTTGAACAGCTGGAATAGATCGGAAATCCGCTGATGCATGAAATATTAAAATAACTTTAACATTTATCAGTTCCTTCAATCAACTTTAAACCTTGTAACCAAAGTCCCACTCTATACCAGAAAAATAATCTTTCAAGACGAAGACTTGCTTTTGAATTGTGATTTCTGCTGACTTGAAATAAAGCAAATCACATGTATTTTGGTGAATCGCTGTCGGTTATGTTTCAAAAGCTATTATGTAATTAAAAGTCAATGGTTCCAGATGACTTGACTCAGAGTTTGGGATCAGCCATGTGTAAACCTTTTTGTACAACTTTACCCGTCAACCTCAATGATGATTGCTATTTCTAGTTAATAGATTTGTGTCCAGAAAACAATAACACTGCGAGCTTGGGTACGGCTGTCTTGGAATGCCCCCTATAGCTTTAAACATACTTTCATTCACCACAGGTGTTCAAAGGAAAAAGTTGGAATACAAAGATGCCAATATCTGTCACGTCAAAGGTGGCGGTGTTAAAAGTAAATGTAATCTTGCGTGGAAACCTAAACGAGTGATCAACTCAACAATCTTGCCAGATAATCAGTTAACCTAGTTCTAGGGTGACAAGTATTGAGCCTATCCGACCATAGCCACCAGCTTCGTTTTGATAAAGAAACAGAGTTGCGTTCGAAATCACTTTGCCACGCCATGCCACTGAAATGACGAGTATGTTAATCTAAGTGATGGGATTGGACTACTTTTCTCGTATCATGTCGCAAACGTATTTCGTAGTGCAGTTCAGTGCCACTTTTGCAAGAAAACCAAACCGCAACCTGAATCATCAAGCCTGCTTGCATACTTAGATGGCGACCTTAAAACTGAACTTCATGTTATTGGTTGGCACCATAGGTGTAGGAGCAGGCAAATGTTTGGGGGTGCGAAGGATTTTTGCTCGAATTTCTTAAACCTTGCCCGAAAAGATATTGGACCACTTTTTGCGTGAATAATTTCTCATGAAGAACATATTTCCGGATGAGCTCCAAAAAAAGTCTTCATGTGATTTTGGACCTCATTTTTTCAAATCAAAGCACGTTGGGCACCATTTTTTTCAAATTAAAGCACGTTGGGCACCATTTTTTTCAAATTAAAGCACGTTGGGCGCCATTTTTCCTCACACTTTCAGGGCGTGTGCCCAGATTTTCAGGGATTTTGCGAAGCTGTTCACAGATTTTGCCCGGATTTTCAGGGAATTTACCTGGATTTTCACCAAATCAAAACTTTTGGGGGTGCGCTTGCACCCCCTTCACCCCCACCTCCTACACCAGTCGTTGGCACGTGTGTCGCCAGGTTTTGGTTGATGGTCGGCACTATCAGCGCAAGACAAAAAAAGGTCATCACCCATTTGTAGCAAGAGGTGCACCGATTGCAAATGGGGAGGCCCCGGCGCCCTGACTCCCCCACGTGCGAGGACGGTGTTGGTTGGACTTCATTAACAAAGCGTAATCGCACTTCCACTGAGAGATAATCGTCCATTTGAGAGCATTTTGAATTTTGTGTTTCTGCAGTAAACTTCGCACTAGGCAAATAACATGAAGTACATGCAGATCGATAAGCGAAATTGTCTGGATAGAGGCGAAACACTAACTCCGGGTGTCCAGGAGTACAAAAGACGAAAAATACTTTTAATACATTTGTCAATCAATCAAAGTTGATTAGACCAACCTCAGAAGGGATAAAAAGGCTGTTGGAAACAACTGAATTGCGTTGTTTCAAAGCTGACCTGATAATAGAACGTGCCTTATCATGAAATTGCGGAAACTTGTGAGTATCTGAGATGTGGCGAAAGCACGTGCGTCTAACAGAAAGCTTTTGCTGACAGCTCACTGGAGAAAGAACTTCGTGAATCATTTCTAATCAAATACTGCCAATACAATTACTTCCAACGGATAGGACTGCAAGTGGAAGCCAAAGTGAATGCGAAGTGCAGTTGACATGGTGGAGTCAAGTTACAAAGCAAATCCTTCGCTCCACAGCAAAAAGAAATCTTGGTTTGGTTCAAATCAATCACGTGTCACTAAACGTTTGTGATGATGGCAAGTTGAAGAACTCTCAAAATAAAACAAACTGGCAGTATAAAGTCAGAAATAATTATGTTTTATGTAAGAGTACTGAATTAGAATTCGGAAAACACTCATGAGCAATCCGCTGTAGCAAACTTATAATAATTAAATTATTTTGTATAGATTGCAAAAAGCGATTTTACAAAGACTTGGGGAATTATTATCAAAATGCCTGGGAGGAATACTTTGTAAATTTGGGTCTTGGTTAAAAAGTCGTGTGGGTATAGTTTTTCTCAACAAAAGCTAAATCACCATGAATGTTCGCATAGTTGGTTGTAAAATAATAATGAAAAATCGTTCTGGTGTCTTCACGAGCTAATTATGGGTTAAAATGAAGCCGTATTTTAGCCGAGTTGGAATACTTCTGCGTGCAAATGACCTCGAAGCAGAGTTAAAGAAATTAATGAAGATACACCACACAACTGAAAGAACAGGAGCTGTTAAAAGTTTAAATTAAAAATTCTTCAAATTTTATATTGTTTTCCGACATTTTTAGTATTGGCGCAATCAGTGGCATAGTTGTAACTTTCTCGTTTTGTCCAATAACGTCAACACGTTTGTGATATTGTTCAATCCGAAATAAAGCTTTTACTTTTCTGTCATAGGTCGTGAAGCCTGGTTTGTTTTCGTCTTTAGTATCAATTTAGCTTTTCACTAAAGTTGAGCGCCTGTAAAAATTTATCAACATAAGCCTACACAATGCAGTACTTTAAATTCTGTGTGAAAATCTATCACAACGAATGTGCATCAGTCTATTAAATGTGGAACGCTGCTTTTAAAACGGGGAGAGCGCACTGGGTCAGCAAGCTTTCATCGAAAGCAACTTACTTCTGTTAGACATTCCATCCACGTTCAAATTTACGTGACCCCCTCTGCGAGTTACTTGCAGACTGTGCCATCGTCGGTCGTTGAGATTGGATCCAACTTCCAAGACGCTTTGACCGCTACCTGTTCGCGAGATGGCAAAAACACTTTTCAGGTCACTCGAACGACAAAATGAATGCAAGACGGTAAATGGAAAACTTTCACTGCAGCTACGGGTTCTTTCGATTTCGCAAATCTGCAATTAGTCACAAAATAGGTAAATCCCGAGAACTCCTGGTATACGTAGACCTGGTTGATGAAATATGAAAAGAGGAAAACGGTTTGAACCAGCAAACCTCGTTTGAAATGACACTTCCCAGGACAATATTAGTAACGCCTAAGGGCGTAAATGCAGCAATTTTGCACGATGTCGATCGAAAGTGTCCATGGTTAATGAATTTAATTCAAAATCGGTTAATTCCGAAGTTCATACTGCCGCTCAGCGCCGAATACATGCTTTGTTGTTTGGAAAGTAACAAGGAAAACGCTTTGCCAGAGATCTCTGTACTCCACTGACAAAACAGTACCGCCGAAACGCTGCCGTTTGGAAACCGCCTATAACTTTAACATCTGTGTGACAGAGTTTTTTTGAAGGTATAACAGTCATCTTGGAGCAAAAATGCACCAATTTCTCTCTCCTTGATCCGCCACTGTTCTCACTGTTGTTCCTGACTGCATCAGTATATAATTTAACACATAACATGGTTTCTTAACGATTGTAGCGAAACAAACTTTAGCTTGTATCAGCGCAAACTAAGCAAAACATGGAGCATATCAATCACCACAGTGACTTTGACACTCTAGACTTGAACAAAAAAGACATTTTACTGGCCATGCATTTACGAAAAATTGCGAAATTTCCCACAAGTGTTTTCGGAACCAAACCGCAGCTATTCTGGATTTAACCCTGTGGATCTTAGCGCTAAATGAAGCAACTCTCCCCTTTGTCAGATCGACCTCTTTGTCAGAACGGATTATTTATCCATGCAGTATCACTTTCAGCTGCTTTCTCCGCATTCGAGTGTGAGCAAAACAGCCGGCACAGGTGCCTTTTATCGCTATCGAATCTATCTAGCTTTTGCCATGAGGAGGTGCGTCATAGCTAGTATTAAAAAGTGTGCAATCTTCGCTTGTCTGTTTGCTGTCACTGGGAACACACGATCGACTATGGATTGCCGGCTTCATCGAATGAATAATTAATCAAGGTGGCTTTCGGTAACGAAAACATTTTTTCCGAAAGGGATGGATTGAAAATCACGCTTTGCCTCTGCTTTGGGCAGCTGCGTTTCTATGGATTCACCAACAAATACTGGATCAATTTGAGTTAGGAGCACGAAATTATTTGTAAATGTCAGAAGCTTGAAGTGTCCAGTCCTGCGCGGAGAGCGGAAAAATCGCTCAAAGCCACATCAACAAAGTTGAATATCAGCATCTACCCTGTTTGGCATGAGCTTAAACATCAAACACGCGCGTGGTTTCAAGCAAAACTAGTTTTGATCGGACGTTTCTGAATCAAAAACAAACTAAACCAAACAGATGAAAAATGATCCACAAGCAAAACCACTCAACGAAGTATAACAAATGACTACATGCTCCAACGACAAAGTGCAAATATGAAGTGCAAGAACAACTTACGAGGTGCAGTGCAGGTTGGCAGAGAACAATCTGTACACAACAAAACATCAATAACATGTGTAATTTGGAGCAATAAATCAACAAAAATGACGGTAAGTACACACAGATGCTTCTTTCAAAATTATTAGAACCAGGGTGTTCATTTACGACTACAACTTAAAACCAATCCATAAAACGTAAGCTAATCCTGACCTCACAGGACAGAAAAGGTTGAATGCATCACCAGGCAGAAAAGATGGTTGTCTCCACATTTCGCTCAGATAGTTGAAGCAAAATGAGCAGCGGGGCTACCTTTCTTATACTCCTATGCACTGTCAGTTCTATCAAAGCACTAATATCTCAAAGCCTTTCAATTTTAAATAGATTCTGGAGGGCTGAGAACTTCAAACAACCTAAAATCATCAACCCGTTAAAACTGTTCAAAGCCTGGGTTCTTAAATCTGGAGTCCGTGAACCCCTTTAATGGTTCATGTGTACCGCAGATGTGATTTAAAGGGTTAATAGACTTTACTTTGATATTTCAAAAGGGTTAGTAGGTTTTGCAGACATTTCGATTACTACTACGACTGATTAAGACGATATTTCAAATATTTTTATTGCAACGTTTATTCTTGAGGGGTCCGTAACCTTTATTAGAATATACTAAGGGAAACGCTGGTTTACAGCATGCTATTAAAACAGACTTCACGGATGTATATAGGCAAAAGCTCTGCCAAAGGTTAATAAGTTTTATCAGACTTGTGCCACATTAGGGGCCGTTCACAAATGACGCCACTCTCCGTGGGAGATGACTTTTGCGACGCTTTTTGACGACGTTGGGAGAGGATAAATGAGTCTGTGACGTCAGCACGGCTTCGCATGGCCGTGCACACTTTTTTGACCATTCCATCGCAGCTCGACACTTCCGCACGTCCGCAAGTTGCACTGCTGGGCCAGGAGTGTGAAGTGCCGAAGTGCAAGCATAAGCAAAGAAGTTCGAGACCGTGGCTCTTATGTTTACAAGAACGTAATAAAGAGCTTGTTTCGCATCGCACAGCAAACTTCAGTGCTAGTGCGTTGGTCGTGAGCCAACATATGAAGAGCATTTTTACATTAGCAGTTTTTAGTAATACGGAAAACAAAAACCAGTCGTTCCACTCGCTCTGCAAGTTTTATGTTGTGGCGTATCCTTCAAAAACTAAGCAAGACTGTCAGGTTGATGTCACAAAACTATGGTATGACGTCAATGAAGCTGACTATTTTGAAAATAGAGGTGNATGTCTAAAGAGTCAACTCAAAATTACTGCTAAAAACAAGGCTACGCTATTCCTGCTTTGGTCAAAGAAACATCTTCTGCGCCAAAAGAGAAGAGCAAATCATCTCAACTCGATTCAGCGGGGGATAAACTTTAACACCAGTGATGTGTAGCACATGACTCGCTGCCCACATCGAGTGCACACCAGAGATGAGCATTGGACTGGACTTGAATTGGACTGGATCCGGACTAGGAAGAATTTTGTTGATTTTGGATTGGATCCGGACTGCAAAATGTTTCATAAATTTGGAATCAGGACCGGATATGAACTGAGTTAATGAAAAATAATTTCGTAATATTTGTCATTAAAAAGCTGTATTTTGTTGACTTTTTGGAATTTATTTGTACTTGGGTTTTTAATTTCTTAATTTGTTGGACTGTCGTTGGACTTGAACGATTAGGGCAAAAACTGCTTACAAATGAGCAGCGTAAAACGCTGCAATTGCTGTAAAAGAAGGTTGGTTGGAAAACAAGTTAATAAGAAAAAAGATCAAAAATGGTTATGAAAGGCAAATGGAACTAAAAGAAAACTTTAACTACGCGAAAGTTTGAAAACTAGGATGCATTTTGACAGACAACCTGCGATAGTGGAACAGCCATCGCTACTCAAAACAATAATAGATACTGCGGTGCACGGATCGTCTTCTCACGATAATCGACATACTGATGTATATCGATGCATCAAATCGTTATACCAGTTAGAAGAATAATTGAAAAACGATAGATTTGTTAGTAACAGAAGTGGAGTTTATCTTTGTCTTAAACCGAAAAGCAGTTCGTCCCACCAAGGCAAACGCCGTATGTTTACGGAACCAGAGTTAATTAGAGCACAAAATGGTAAGCATGCACAACATTTTAACGTGGAGTTTTGTACAGTGCCAACTGCACACCTGGAAGAGCTTTCGCCTTTTCTGGGACCAAATGAGGTATGTTTTATCAGCCAAGATGGCAAAGACAGCGCTCCTATTGACTTGACAGCCGCAAAGCAGCAAAATGCCCTGTTGATGCATGTCGAATAGTGTTTGCGTTTCAGAGCACGACTGGGTGGTAGTTGGTCAGCACAAGCTCATTCCATCGGTATATGCATGGAATTATATTGGATGTGATGGACTAGGAAACAAAGGAGCGGATGGTTACTCAGGTCCGACTTATATTGCGATAAGCTCGGGAGAACACTTGTCTTCATCAGCAATGAGCTACGACCTCGACTTCGAAACGCTATTGGATTTGAAAGAGTTTAAAGACATTACTAGAAGTGGAATTGATCGACTGGTTAAAAAATGTTTTTGTTGTAACTGTTGATGGAAGCATGGACGAATATCCACTCTGCCAAAAAGTTATAAAGGTTGGCATTCATCACTTTGTCAAACAAAACACTGATGCGTTGTTCATCACATCAGTCTCTCCTGAACGAAGCGCTTGAATGAAAAAAGGCATAAGGGTTGAATGAAAAAGGTCATCAGGAATTATAATAAAAAATTAAAAAAATAAAAGGGTTGAATGAAAAAAGGCATCAGGAATTCAGAAGTTTGATCCTCCCGCATAATAATTTTGGAAGTTATTTGGAAAAGAAAGGTTTCAATACTGACCCACATCTTGAAAAAAGAACCTTGGTTTTGCTGGCAAAACTTAATTTTGGTCTAAATTCATTTGCGACGGCTTTTCCAACTTTTGCTGAATATAGCGAATCAGCAGAATCTGAATTAGCTGAACAGCGCCTTGTTTTAAAAGATCAACATTGTGAGATGTTCACGTCCGAACAAGCCAATATCTTAAGCAGATTGGTACTAGAAGTCTTGTGCAAAACCAAGAAGTTCCTATTTCAGTGCGATTGCAGACAGATTCCTTCCACCACCTTTGCCTGTTGCGCAAGGAAGCGAAGGAATCATGAGTGCCTGAACGATCGATTGACGACGCTAAGTACAAGTTTCCATCTCTGTTTGTGGCTTTGAGTCTACTTGGCAGCTCTCCACCTATGTAATGGACAATATTCTTAACAGCTCAGCTGCAACATTTGGTTCTGCCCGTATGACCTCTGTTGTCCTTCGGTCAAGAAAGTTTTGCGTGATAGAACATGTAAGGCATGTCATCTGTATTTTGCTTCACTGGTGATGCTGCGAAACCAGACGGCTTCGCACAAGCAACAAACAGTGCAAACTAAATTAGTGCGGCCGACAAAAGTGGCTGCGCGCTGACAACGCGAGATGATGGTGATAATCGCAAATAGCAGCAAACGTGGAAAGTTCTGAATGGCAAGAAGATCATCTGGATATCTGGATCTTAGAGCAGACTGTTCCAGGAAAGGCTATTCTCGCGATTCCAGTACCTGTGCACTTTATGTCTGATCAATTATCTTTGCCTCGGGGAAATGCATCGAGCGAACGAGTAAACGTTAAAGGCGTTTTCCTGAGTTGTTCAGCATCGGACGTTTGAGATCGTTTTAGTAGAAAAAGCAACGAACAATTTTTTTTCGAGGCAAGCAATGTTACAACAAAATTTGTGGCTCTGAAAAAACTGGTTGGGGTCAAACAGCATTGTGTGGGGTTAGGTAACGTGCACCTCGTCCAACCGGTGGATCCAGATCTTTTCGTTGGCTGTTGAGCAATGTGATATCTTCGCTTTTATCTTTTGTTGGTGTACGTTTTTTACTTCATGTTCGTTTTGCTTTGTTTCTCCTGAAGACGAACGTTCTTGCAGTTATTGGACCTGAAGCCAGCCGGAGGTCAGGGCTAGTAATTATTTCACCACCCACAAAGACACATTTCAGCGACAGTAAATTTTTATTTGTGCCAAAAACAAGCCATGGTCGACAGCATACTTATGAAGTGGATAAGCATTTACGCTCTATTGCGATAATGTAGCCGAGTAAACACCGCAAATGGTTCCACTTTTGCATCGGAGGTGCAACTTGCCGCCATGCGTGGCGAAGTTTATGTGAAACTATCATTTGCCACATGAGGTGCAGATGAAGACAAGCGTTGGTCCACCTGCAGTCCCGAGAGTGTGCTCCAGTTTTAAAGTAAAAAAACACGATCAAATGTTTAAAAAACCCACCCTTAACTAACACCGGGGCTGCGCAAAATGTGACGTTATTTTGAGGGTATGGATATTTGTGACGAAATGTGACAGGGGAATTAATTTTTGGGCAAACAAACGTTACTTCCAATTGTGAACGGCCCCCTAACCTTGAACGCTTTCGCGAATGTCGTAGGTAAGCTGTCTAGTTTTTCATGTTTATTCCAGGCCTGCCAGCATATTGCAGTGCATGTTCACTTCGGATGGGATATACCAGGGGTGGCCAACTTGTCTTTGACTGGGATCGACTAGAAAATTTTTTGATAACTCGCGATCGACCAGGCGGTTATAAAGTCACAAATACA
>JGI24158J21664_10004629_pt1 | contig 17746 bp, 8 predicted proteins | sample Ectturendosymbi3_FD_21664 | JGI IMG/M metagenome (IMG submission 21664)
CAGCCGCGGGGCGAACACAGGGGCACAATTAAGGATTGCAAGATTGCAGGCGCCACTACGTGGCAAGGACAAGGCAATCAAATCATACATTCACCACGATCACATCAGGGGCGGATCCAAGGGGGTGATTGGGGCGATCGCCCCCCGTAAAACCTACGAACGCAACTTTATTCACCATGATTTTGTGCAAATCGAAAAACTGCATTCGCGATATAAGGCAATTTTGCCGTCCATTGTTTTGTCACAGCAGTATTGTGAAGTATATTTCATCTCACTTACTGTAGTGAACGCATACTGTGACTTGACTACCAAATGTTGCTGAAATCGCTCCCCCTCTAGTCTTACTGGCTGGATCCGCCCCTGCATTACATGCGCAGATTCGGGTGCTTCAGTGGTGGTGAAGCTGATACTATTCAGAAAACATTTCGTTACATAATTGAAAAAATTGAAAAAAATAAAAATAAACTTTTAGGCTAAGAAAACTGAGCGTTGTGTGAACATCTTTGCAAGAAGTAGCGTACGATAGTATACGCGAGGTCGTAGTCTGTCAAACTTCACCTNGCGATCAGTTTGTGAAACTTTAGTGTGTAAACAGTCATTGTGATACGTCTCTATCTATACTGTATTTGAAAAACTTGACGTCAAAAGGATTTAATATAACTGCGTCACTGTTTTTTTCAGCCAAGGTTTGTCCAAAGTTGTTCTCAGTGATGTGCATGTTTACTACGTGACTGAGCTTGGGTTACAAAGGTCCATGGTCGCTCTGATGTGCCAAATGTAGTACATCGAGTTTCTAAATTTTTTTCAGTGAATGTATTTGTTTTTTGATAAAACTTTGCTTGTCACAGATATTCCATTACGAAATACATCACTGTATATCTGCAACATACCGCCTGGCTATGGACTATTCAGCTTGCAGCAGTTGATTGAAAAGTATCTGGATGATCCCGATGGCATACGCAGTATTGAATTCATAAAGCAAGGGGACACAGGAGACTGCACAGTTGCTGAAATTCATTTTAGGTTGCCACAACGTAAGTTGTTCTTTCATTAGGTAACANTGGAAAACNAAAACATATGAAATAATATAAACAGTTTTAGAGNGGTGTGACTNTTTAAAGTAGGTAGGAAGTAAACTTTTATTGTGAACACCAAAGCTTGGTTGTTGTTTAGTTGCGGCCCTGGTTATTTACGTTGGATTTATAATCCTTAGATCTTTATACTGATATACGGTCGTCAGCAATAGTGATGTTTTTACAAATTTTGGTTGATTCGATAAGACAACGCATTGAAATGATTCTTCAGTGAAAGACCAAAACTGCAAAACCTTAAGAATTTGCTTACTTTAAAAAAAAACAATTACATGTCCAAGTAGAAGTATTTGCACGAAAATGACACAATCATTCTTTAACTTTTGGGAACACTACATTTCTTGAAATTTTTTCACGTCTTTTTTAAAATCGGTCATGTGAATCAAATCATTTCAAGACATATTTGCTGTTAACAATGATCAGTTTGAACTCGTATGTGGTTTAAAATGATTTGAAGCCATGTTAGACAACACATCTTTTTTACCTCCCTGTTGGAGTGGAGTTCTTTTAGCCGCAATATATAACAACGTTGCGGGGGATCGGAAGCAAAACATTTTCCATTTCTCGGCTATCATGTTTCAACAAACTCCGTTGCTACAATTATGTTATAAGAAATTTTTGTATTTTAAACCGTTTTACCCTCATCTTGTTGGTGCAGCTGTTTGCCGATTTCATGCAAGAAAGCGAGCTTTTTTGTCAAAGTCAACTTGGTAGTTGTTTACGTAAATCACTGAAGATCGTAAACCTTGCATGAAAAAGATCGAAGGTCATGATTTGTGTGACGTCACCGAGAAATAAGTTAGGACCTGCTTCGCTACAATAATGCGTGTGCCTATTATAGTGCATGCGAAACGATTTAACCTGGCTAATGTAATGAGTGCAATGGATCAAACTGATTTTGCCTTTAAAATCATGATGTTACTTGCGTCAATTGTATCATAGATACAAAAAACTAAAATTTGTGGAACTACCAAAGTATTATAAGAAAAGAGGTGGGTGCACAGAAAGGTAGAGTCATGATGCAAACGTTTTGGTAATCACTGTTACAATCATGAGTATGGCGAAAAATGAGCTGTAGCAAACTTGCTGCACTTTTTTGTAAGCATAATGGAGTCGAGCGAGGTAAAAATGAGAACAGAAAACGCAAAAATGCTGCGACGGTAGTGGCGTAGAGAGCGAAGCAATCTCAGTCGCTTAGTCCAGGGGGCTGCGTGCCGACCGCAATGGCTTGTGATGTCACATTTGATACAGGGAGTTTTGTTACAGACTACAAATAGCATGGACGTAGTGACATCGATGTGTTTTTGTTAAGCTCTGGTTCGTTCGCCTGAGTCGGCGGGGATTTAAGCTTATATGGCCGTCGCCAATTTTATTGATTTGGATGGCGGCAGGCTGCTACTTGCCGAGGCTGTTGGGGTGACCGCTCTTGTCCAAGGAGCGCTCAGTGATCGTGGTCAAACACTCATAATTCAATTGAGAAGCGGAGAGGTGCAACAAGAACTTGTAAGCTTGTAAACAACGATATAGGGGTTGAATGAAATTTGCCGGTCTTAAAGCCAGTTTTAAAGCGTCTGAGTGTTTTGTAAACAACGTAGCTTAGCGTTTCTGCGGCGTTGCCTTTCATGAAAATATTAATTTTGTTGTATTTTGTTAGATACGGGTAGCAGTCGTGTTAGATATAATGAAATAAATCTGGATGACCATCAAATTCTTGACATTGTGTATCTTGAAAATATTCTCTATTGAAAATGTAAGACATTTCTACTCTTTTGCAGATACACTTTATAGTTTGAACGTCGAAAGTAAAAAGATTATCTACAAGAATTCCGGCCGTAAATTGAAGTTTTACATTTGTGCGTGTTTCTAAGCCTAATGTCTACTGAGTCGTATGGGGTTCGTCGAAGTTTTAAGGTCTTCGTAAGGAAAAAGGGGGAACTGTTAACGATAAACAGCGATCGCTTTTACACAACAATTTTAACGCAGCAGTTCTGTGTCCTTAATTAAAAGTATTTTTGCTGTTATGGTGAGTGTTCGCTTTTGCTTAGCCCCAAAAACAAAAAATTGCTTAAATGTAACTGAGCGTATCTACAGCACTCTCGGTTCTCTATCAAGATGCCGGATTTCATAGCTCAAAGATCATGAAAACGACCGCCGGCATTACATTTTTGGTTTCCCATGACGGGTGATCTCGCGTTTGCTTTCAAATTTTACTTTTGTGAACACTTAGCAGTCCTTTCTGTGATATATAGTGAATTTCTTGAATCGACCGTTACGCAACGATTTTTGCTCAAGGCTACATTTGTTTCTGTTTTTTTTTGTCTGATCTCTTTTATGTTCCGATCGGTATGCTATATCCTTTCTAAAGGATACAGAGCGCGGGATGTAGATCATGGATCCTGTGTGGTATAAAAGCTGTTGTTGCTTCCCTGTTGCATGATTGGTTTAGGCTGGTTATTGTTCTTGGCCTCGCAAGCCTGTTTTTGCGTTTTTGACGACCTATGCAGTTTACCAAAACCAAGGTAACTTCATATCGAAAGGAACTTTCTGTCATCATAGTTTTTTAACTTAAAGGCGCTCAAAACTTCGCAACAGTACGAAGCAAGAACAACAGGTCATTCGTCATCCGAATAGAACAAAGAAGCTCATTTGCAATTTAAGGAAAATGTACTTGTTTTTCTGATTTTATTAAAGCTTCTGTTGAAAGTTGGTTGCAGGTTATGGCAAAACTTTCCCTTTACAGTTTATCGGTGATTAGAACGCCTCGAGATCGAAAGTGTGCCAAACTGATTCTTAGGTCTTTGTAGCTTTTCAACGTAACTGGCATTCGGGACTTTTGTAAAAGTCTTAATCAAAGCATGAATTCTCAAATTACCTTTATGTTGCATCATGTGGCTTTACCTTATTAGATGCTACGAAATTACTGCAACGGCAAGAAATCGTTCTCAGTTATGAAGATCAACCACATATACTAACAATAACAGCTGATTTTTCGTCCTTGGATATAAAACCAAGTCATGAAAGCAGTGGAGAAGAAATCCAGTCTTGGAGTGAAGGTATGTTGTTTGGCATCAAAAGCTTTCATTCCAATAAATGTTTGTGACGTAACTTACAAAAATTATTCCGAAATTTGTCTTAAGATGCGATTTTTGTAGGTAATAAAAAATCTATGCAAACTCAAAAAATCGCTTTGAGCTCCGAAGATAAAACTCCTTCCCCGAAAATGACGGAAATACTCGTGAATGAGACCGAAAGCCACGAACTCAATAAAAAAGATAAACAATCGGAGATTATAGGTACTTTTTCATATTTATTAGTGAGGTATGGGTGAATATTAAAGACAATAAAAACGTAGCAAAAATGAAAAGAAACTGCTGACCAGTAGCAAAATGTAACTTGCAAGCCAAAGGTTGTGTTGGTTTCATTTTTTCTAGTTTCAGCGTTTCAAAATCGTTCTCCTCCCAAACCGCTTCCCCGAAGAACCTCTTCTGCCACGACATTGGCAGATGGCGGTGTTCATCGGATTAGCCCATCACCCATTCGGGAATGTGTGTCAGAAACGAATCTAATTGCGAGTAAAGAAACTCCCTNTACTTGGCACGATCTTTTGCAGGAAGACGANCAGCTATTTCGTAAAGACCCATACCGGCAAGTGTTTGCTTGAATTGGGGTTTTTCTTTCNCTTATCGTTGTCCAACGTTTATGACAGTTTTGTCCTATATTTGTAGTGGCAATCGGTTTTAAATTAGAAATATATATGCCTGCGTGAAAGTCGTTTGTGAAAAATGCATATCTGAGGTATGGAGTCAGACGAAAGGTATCGTGTTTTAGGTCATATGTTGTTAAATGGCCTGAAATCTATTTGACTCACCGGCAAAGGGAAACAAGAAGGAAGACTTGCAAAAACAGCATTTTTAACAAGAAAATTTTATCGAACTATAACTGTTCGGTTAATATAGATTTATTTTTGAATATCAATTTAATAAATTGATTGTTTGGGGAAGGGATTACAATGCTAAGATTACAAAAAAGTTTTATTCCATGAAAGCATCTATTGATTGCACCGAAATACAATGATTGTTGTATCGTTCCGGATGTGATCAATTAAAACGATTGAAGTTATAATCGAAAACAATTCTATCCTCCACTATCGATAGTTTTGAAACGTAAGCAATTGGAAACATTTATCGCACCAAGGCGATTGTCAAAAGCGATGGTGATTCATTTGGAAAAATAAAAGAAATTCAAAAGGGAAAGCAGTCTACTGGTAAGAAAAACTATGTGAAATTTCAAATTGGGCAGCAATTCAAAGAAAAAGTGCTGAGAGCGAGGGTCAAATATCACAGAAATGACGCAATCAAATGAAGAACAGTGGCATTTACCAACACAATACAGGGGTGGAATGAGTAAAAAATTCAACGAAGTGCTGCGCAGTTGGATAAATTACGAAATGTTTGCAAAAATGCACCGAGTTATAAAGTTTTTAAAAGTTGTGTAGAAAGCTTATAATGATTCAGAGATATACTTGAATTAAAATGTCTTTGCCTTAAAAGTTCTTCAAAAGTAAACTTAAAAAAGATTAGCCGGTAAAGAAAATATAGTGTTTTATAATAGAGAATGACATATAACGTATACTGGCCAGCTATTACTAAATTTCTTCTGTGCCAGCAGTTCCTCTTGTAGAGTCTAAGTCGGAGTTTTCCTTGATGGACATACTGAACACGTAATTTTCACTGTTGCTTTTCCCAAACTCTCTGACATTGGACAACATACACAGGATTTAATCGAAAGCTGATTATGTTCGTACGGTATAAAGATATATATTTTTAATCGTACTTTTGCCCTCGTAACACTGAATCACTGAATATCGTCAAGTTGTCAGCATGTCTTTTTACAATAAACATATTTTAAACTGCAGTATATTTATATGGATGAAATGAAGGCTGCTTTATAGAGTTCCTGAAAGTCTTTATCGAGTTCAGGTTCAGCATCCGCTGTATCTGGATAAGATCAGGTCAAACTTTTCAATTACGTAAGTAGTTTCCTCCATTACCAAATGGCTCAATGAGTGACTTCGACATATCCGATTTATAAGAATATTAAACAGAGCAATTTACTCTTTTCTCTTATGGGCTGCAAAGCAATTAAATTTGCTTTTTTCACTGGTGAAGCAACAACAAAGCTTTTGCGCAAAACTGATTCCATTGGCATTCCTTGTAAAGTGCGTTGCACATTTGAAGCAACGCCCCAAGATGTTTGTTCACGTTTTGATGTAAATTTGTGAAATCTTCCAGTAAGCTTCATTTTTGCACTGACTCCTCAGAACTGTCCTTGTGCAAAGTTCGAAAGAACTGTCAGGAGAGATGCTAAAGGACTGCTTCGTCCACAACGAACTTGTAGATCCTGATGCAGTGGAAACTATCTACAAGATTACTGATGGTGCCTTGATCGTGTTTTACTTTGTAGAAGGTACGGTTTTGAATTATCAAGTTTTGCAACTATCAAAAAAACATCAATACGTTCTTCCAATGTGATAAAAACTCGCATTTGGTTGTAAGATAACTTCAAACATATATTGTGGATTTTGCAATTTTTGTAGGCTCGAGGCGTGCCCGAAATCGCTAACTTTTTCTTCAGTTAAAATTAGCTACAAAGTGTAGGATTCCCTGCTATCCAAAGAGAAGAAACTCATTTATCAAACAAATTTTCCAGAAGACCGCAAAGCAAATATTGTGGAAAATCATAACTAGTCACAAAGGCAATGAAGTTCAATCAATCAGCAAAAATTTGATAGGAAATCTATCTCACGTAACAATACGAATCCTTAGCCCTGAAATCTTATTCAAATGTAGAGTCTATTGCTTTAATTTTTCATCATATCACTCGCGAGCCTTTGCTTCCGATATTATTTTCAGGACTGAAAATTCGGAAAATACGTGGTATGGGTTTCTTGGTAAAACAAGTTGCNGATTTATTCGACTACGTCACCTTTGTTGAGACTTGCTGTCTGTAAGCAACAATCTTTANTTTTTTCTNNAACAATCTCNTATCACGGTTTTCACGTAGCGTTGTTGGGTAAAAGCAGCTAGCTCCGTGTGCTACATTCGTCCAATTGTTTTAAGATCGGGTTTTCACGGCTCAACTCGTGATTGCTGAGATTGTTGAATGAATTGCGCAGTATGAATGATTTACGGGTAAGCCATGCTTCTTTTACATTGACCAAAGTCTACGCTTTCTACGTACCTGAGGGTCAGATTACTATTGTTGCTGTTCCTTTAATTTTTTGCACTATTGAGCTGAGGGATTTATCATTTGATGATGTGTACCGTTTCATCTGACTTCAGATGCCGAACGTTTTCTCGAAGGAACCCCTTACAAAGTAGATGGATATACGTTTCGGCTGTTCCAAAAACCTGTTCCTTCTATCCTGAACGACCGTTTTTTGCTGCAAGTGAGTAGTGTGGTGGTTTTCATACTTCATTGTTTTCGCATTTTCTCATATTGGTTGGAATGTCTACGCTACTCAAACTCAGTTTTCTGAACTAACAAAAGAGTAAACAGTTTCTCCTATTTTTAGTAGATCGCAACGTGTTGTTCAGAGAGAACTCTTGTAAATAAATAGCAACAAACTTTTGTAAAGAATTTGAAACCTCATTGAGGGTGGTTTCAACCGCGCATTAACTTCAACGGGTTGGAATCAATTAGCTTTATTGTAAGCTTTTATGTAATTAGAGTTTTATTGGTTATGCTTTATTACAGTTTTGGCTGGTCATTAAAGATGCTGATGGGAGTTCTTAATTGCTCGTATGCGCTGACATTGTTTATACAGAGAATCGCAATGTTTCCAGCGATACCTGGAACCAGGACAACTGTAGTGCTTTCAAGTTTGAAAAAATCTTAAGGGTGCAAGTTTGTTGTTTGACTATATGCAGCCTGCGGAAATTGAAAGGTGTACGAGCTGTATTTTTGGCATTTAGAACAGCCACCATGTAAAGAGTTCAATAAAAACAAAAAAACGCTGTCAGCTTATTGTCACACCCTGGTAGTATTCCAGGTTTCTGAAGTGTGAAGTCTTCACTCCTTACAAGTACTAACTCGCTTTTCGTTTCGCAAAGGGTTCTTTTCCTGGAGTAGATCATATTGAGTCATTGCTGGGATGTTGTGATGTTGATCCTGGAGTTGAACCGGAAATCACTGAATATGACCAACCAGACACATTTTTGGTGAAGTACGACAGGAGCGTTGGTCAGTGTTTTGATGCAAGTTTTTTATGCACATTTTCATGACTGTAGCTTTTGTCTTAACTGCCAACCTTACGGTTTTGATTACATATTGTTACTTACGAACTGCGATGATATCCCGAAAGTTTTATACTGACGCATATCAGGAAGTGTCTACGTTGAGTTTTTTTGATGTGTTTTTATTTTCTGGGTTAAAGCTGTACGTATTCGATTTCGTTGCTGTCACTCAGCAAGAAGTATTTCAAAAGATAACTGTGTTTGTGAAACATCGTTGCTGTTCTGTGCTCAGATTTTTTCCGTAAAGTTTATGCACTTCTTGTTAAGTGGTACCTGATGTTGAAGTGTATTGATGCACCAAGTTCATTTTACGAAAACCATGAGATTTTTGTGTCACGCTTGTCTTGTCAGATACCAAAGAAATCATCCGTGCAATTGAAGAGATGCCTCTGGAGAATGTGCAACCAAAGGTGATATTACTGCGGAATAATTCCTCATTTTGATGTTTGCAGACAGAGCTCCAAACAAGAATGGTTTTAATTTCTTTCAGTAGTCTGTTGATGTTTGTCTTGAGCCAAAATCTCGTTAAAATCGTTATAACAGCAGTCCACAGTGATTTTAAGTACTCAGTTTGTTTTGATTTCAGATGTGCAGCTTTACTGATTTCTTAACTAACAATGTTTTAGTGTTTAGTAATAATGCTTCAACAAGTGTTTGCCAAAGATTTATTTTCCGATTGTCGTTTTAGTGCAGTTGTTGCAAGTGATCGCTATGTGTGCTATCGAGGTTTTGACACGCTGTTCCTTTTACAGTCTTGTTCCATTTGGTCTTGCACATACACGGTACCTTTGAAATTCCCATATTAACAATTCAAGATATTTTTGCAGGTGTTACAAGTTTGTCAAACTGACTGCGTAAAAGTAGAAAATTTAGACATCAGCACAGGAAATGACGCCATCAGGATGGCTTTTATGAACAGAAACAACGGGTGCACCGGAAAAGTTACGAAGGTCGAACGCGTACAGCAAGGAATGGACTTTCTTGTTTTTGTTTACTTTGCAAATTTTAAAGGTAACTTGAAACCACAACAGTGTCGTTTGCTTTGCCTTTTTAGTTTTTTTTATGTTATGAACTGTCGTTGGAATAGTGATGAATTGCAACGAAACCTTAACTGGAAAATCCAATCGTTGACAAAGTTGCTGGCGTTTGAAAACGATAATTAAGTTGTCCGTGTATGGCTTGTGATAATGAGAAACAAACCATGTTTAATCCCCGGCAGCCAATTAAAATTAGGTCCAGATTTCGCAACTATCTGCTTGTGAAATTCATTTCGGGTATTATGTCATGATGATCGATTTCGAGTTGCGTTGCGATGACGAGCGATCGGGACTGACGCTCTGCAATGTGCACTATTTTATCTCGAACAAAACGTCGATAACTAAAATGCTATACTTTGTATGCGACATAACCACTTTTTGCCAATACGGATATCGATAACCATACTTTTTGCCCGATATCGATTCTGAAACTCACGTTTCCCTAATTACGGGAAATAATAAACCTGTATTTGGATACTTCAAGCATTTTTTGAGTCATTATGTGAAACAAGCTTTTGTATTTTGATCAACTTTAAAACGACTGGAAACGTTTTACGTATACACAGTTCAGCTTGTGGTTTTGTAGCTGAGCGAGGCGTTGTCCATTGACGTTTTATGCGTTAGATTAAGTGACTGGAGAAAACTCCAGATTAGTTTTCACAAAAAAACTGAATTTGTTATATCCGTTATAAAACCCGCCTCGCATCACATTTTGTTTTTGGCATGTTTATTTTTGAAGGTGGACGTATGGCGATTCAAAGCAACCACATCGCTGCAGGGTGTATGGACTCCGAAATTTTTGTAACATTTTTGAATCAAGTAAAATATACGAAAAACTTAAGGAAAAGATCAATATCATAAAACCAAGCGTTCACTAATAAGGAGCAACAATACCTTAACATTAATTATCTATACAGTTAACCTCAGTTAATGCGGATTCGATTTGACCGACGATTTTATCCGGTTTAGGCGAAGATCCGGATTAACCGAATATGGTTATTTCTAGCCTGACATCATCTAAGCACTGAGATATCTGTGAAAATCACTTAAATTGAACACATTTACGAACCAACAGCAGACTTTCACAGAACCAAAACGAATTGATTGATGTATTTACAATGGTATATCAGACTAGTAACCGCCACGTCCAGGCAGTTATGAACAATCCTAAGTAAGCTGATATTTTAGATTACTTGGCTGCAAATAAATCTGGGATTTTGGACTGACGCAGGGATTGCTGCGACTGGTCCATAAGCAGTCACTCAATTTGGAAGGTAATGCTTTACAGACATCTTAACGAGTGAAATACACTCAGGGAATGCTCGACACAAGCACACTCAATACTGATCAATAGACTGAAACCGTGGTGCGGCAGCGTGCCTTGAGTGTTATGTTCTAGGTGATATGCTATGCCCGTGTGTGACGTAATAATCGTCTCTACGATTATTCGAATGTTGCGTGCAATTATGGCCGTTGTTATCATAATTCGAAATGTTCGTTGTTGATCGTGAGCACGCTAGTGTTGCGTCTGAAAGCTGTCGAATCTTTCATAGTGACCGGTCAGTGCACTTAAGAACACAACAGTGTGGAAATGCAGAAAAACCCGGATTACAAGATGTGAAAAGAACAGATTTTATCCGGTATTGGCGAAGATCCGGATTTAAAAATCCGGATAAACTGAAGATTTTTATAAAGAAAAACGTTAGAAATCATTCGTACCACCAAATTTATCCAGTTTTGGCGAAGATCCGGATTAACCGAGGTTTGCTGTATATTGAACTTACTCCGATTAAGAATTGAGGCTTTTTAGAGAAAATGGTTGACAGTTTTGCTTATCGCGTGTTTTTTATATGAATCTGCTCGGTGTATTCCTATACGTTTAATTCCGCTGACAAACCAAAACATGGGCTAAACGGAACGTACTGTACTTAATAAAAAAGATTTAATGCGATTATAACAACTGTTTGTCCATCATTGACAGCGTTTCATTGTCTTCGGCCAAAGTTTCGCTTTTTTTCAGCCTTGGATGATGTGACATTTTTGTTCATACAGTATTTGAAATTACAGGTATAGTTATCTTTCGTTTATTTTAACTAGNGTTTTAANTCAAAACTATAAAATCAATTTTAATCGTGTTGTTGCGAATGCCATTTACAAATTTCAACAGAATCGAACATCTATTAATTANTTACAGGTTTAGNNAGAGATTAATCTTCTGCTTTGCTATCTGTAAAAATTTGCCCGCACCAAGTCCCTTAGCTTAGTATACAATGCAAACCCACACTGGCCAGCTGCACGTTGAACTTTTGATCTTTATATCGAAGAAAGCCTATTTCACCAACATCCGGCAATGCAAGACAAAACGGAAACAGAAGTGTAGAACGTACGAAGGGCCCAGCTGAATGTTCGACGGCAGGGAAGGAATTGGTTTATTGTAATAATTTCAGGATAAAAGCTGGGAAATTATACCTTGGGTTTGAAAAAATGACAGAAATATGGCTGCAGGGCGCACAGCATTCAAACTATTTTCAACTCAGCGCTGTACTTCCTAACATGTTACATAAACCTAGTAAACAAGAGCAAGAAGACCACATGCGCGATGAACTCGGTTTTCTGCCACTGCAAAACAGTTGCTATACTGCTATCTAATCGCTGAAAGATATCAAAAATGTTATCGACAGCCTATTAGAAAAATATGCACAAGCTAGAAACCTTTAGAAATAAGTATGACATTATTCAGCTGAGTCCTACATCGCAAGATCCAAGTTGATTTTGAAACAACAAGTTTTGTGCAATCATTTCATCCTAATAAAAACATGATACTTCTACCGATGAACATTCGTTTTTTCAGTATTTTCAAAGCAGCTGGGTGCAGCACTAAGCTGGGATCCCTCGCATTGAATTTCAACAGGGGTTTTCAAGACCTTGAAGAAGTGTTTAATTTGTCCACAATGTACTGTACATCTGGTATTGAAAGAATATGGAAATTCTTAAACGGAAAAAAATCAGAAGTATCTGAGCAGAATTTTACTGAAGGCAAAGCACTTCATTATTTGTGCAGTATTATGCAATGTGTAAAATTGAGTTTCATGCTTAAGAATCTCGAAAATTGAAGAAAAGCAATGATATTGAACTTTTAAATTTAGTGTTGAAAAGATATTGAACAAGTATTGAAAATCATTTAAAAAATGTGTGGAAACTCCTCTCTGACTCTAGGTTTTATATCTGTTTACTGAGTTGGCATGTCATGGGAATCACAATATTTCATTCGTATATTTTCATGTGATACAGTGTTTCAGTGACATTTCTGCGCAGTTTTTGGCCATGTTCTGCGTTTTCTCTCCTGGTCTCTCTGACGGCAAACGTAGGTCTCTTGAACATGTCGTTAGCAGTTACCGATAAACTACATTCGCCCGGTACTCTTACAACGGTCTACTACAATGTTCAAATTTACTAATGCACTAATTGCGCCAACCTTGAATGCTGAGTCTCACACCGCAGGTTTGACTTTATTTCGCGTTCTTTTTTTATGATCGCATGCAATGCGACATATCTATTTAACGACAATTGGCGGCAGGCCGAAGCAGGGCCGTCGCCAGTGGTGCCCGGGCCCCCATTTGAAATCGATGCCCCCCCCATTTCACGTTTGGCCCACCGGTTGCTGCATAATCCAATACCGTATTTTAAAAACGTGGCCCCTTCTGGTTTTTGCCCCCCCCCCTGCTGCTACATCCTGGCGACGGGCCTGGGCCGAAGCCTGATTAATGCTTTTTGTCGGGGCGGTTGAGGTGAACGCTCTTGCCTAAGGAGCGCAACGGCGAGTCACTCAGTGGTCGTGGTTCGAACACCCAACTTTCCAATTGGCCATTCACGACTTCTCTTCATCTGTCTTTACGTTTCTGTCAAAGCATGAGAATTAACATTGCATTTTGTAAACTCTCATGTTGAAATATCGGTGGCATCCGCTGTTTTTTTCATCGATCCGATTTGTATAACATCTTAGCCACGGACATTTGTGGATGGCGTTACAATGACGAGTTTTTACTTTTTCCACCCAAAACAATCTTCCTTAGCATTGCATGATGAAAGAGAAGAAAGTTTTACCATTGTTTTTCTATCATCATGATTTCTGCTTTATTACGTGTAGGTCCACCACGATTTATTTGTATGTTTAATNATCTCAGATTGAGCACCCGTGCCAATGGGTTAATTTCCTAATGGGTCCTGAAACAGGCCTTATACACACNACACTTTTTGTTCTTCCGCAAATTTATAATAGATAAATTGATTTCAATAAATTGAAAAAATAAAATGTTTCATTAAGTCACTATNAATGGTTTCACGTTTCAACGAATATTTAGAGAACAGACATGCGCAGAAAGGAGAGGAGTATGAAAACTGTGCGACGCATTATTTCCTAACTGTGGAGCCCAACTGAGTGTGGCGCAAGTGAAGTAAGGGTAGAGTTTTCCTGAAACGATGTTACATGATTTACGAATCACTATTGATGAGTATATTGTTTATAAAGCTTTTTAGACCCACATGTACTCGTCATAGGAAAGCAGCTATAAAACGAGTTGCAGAAGGTGATTTATACAATGTCTGTGATGTATAACCATTGTTGATTTGCCGTCAACAGTGGCCTCGGAAATCTCACCAGNATATAATTTGGCGTAACAAAACTTGTTCATGTTAAAAATATTCAAAAGTTCNTAGAACGTACAGTAGCTTCCAACACCTATACGCAAAAAATGAAATATATTTTATCTAACNAATCTGGGACGTCTAGTTACACGTCATTTTAAGTTTTGAACNTCAACAAACGTTGAAAACATGCCAAGGTTTTGTTGGACAAATCACCAGATTCAGTTTGTGCGTTCCTGTGCAAGCTCGTGTTGCATGTTCAGAAAGTGAAAGTTTAAAAAGCTCAGTAACGTGGTATTTTTGTGTAAGAGACATTGAGATACAATTGGTGAAAGCCAAATTAACTTCATTCAGAATGAGGATGCGGATATGTTGTTTTACCAGCCTTCACCAAGAGTTTTGAGTATGCATCTCATTGTTTTGCGAAACACTAAAATTTGATTAATTTCTAAAACACTAAAAAGAAACACTAAAATTCAAGGTTTGACAGGTGTCCAGCATTACTATACATCGATTGTTTTCAGACATTCTTTAAATGCGTTTTTGTGGTGAAATAGGAAAGAATTGCTTTTTATCTCTAGTATTGTACTGTTCATCTATGCATACAATTCTTTCTGTTTTTTTTGTCTGGGCGAAGCTTCAGACAAAACATCCAGCGTTACAACTGCAAAAAATCACTATATCCATGTAAATTGATGCTGTTGCTGATTTCAAAATCGGATGGCTGGCAAATAACCAGACATTACCTGGTTCGTCAAGCACTGGTGTTGACCCTCTTTAACGGATCAGCGTTTCTCATTTCCCTTATGCGTTTATAAACTTTGATAGTTTGACGCTCAACCTCGAGTCATTTTAGTAAAAAGTCAAATCTTGAATCTAATCAAGTCATTGATAATGAGTCCCCATGCCGATCGCAGTAGCTTTGTCTCTCAATCACGCATTTTTGTTTTTGAACAGATGCGGAACAGGTTGTTCAGAAAGCATTGGAAGACGAGGTTCTAATTTCTGGATTATCTATCGAAGTCTCTTTATATTATCATTGCATGTCGCGCGAACACATCTGTAGAAACAACCGTCCACAAGATACGCCACATACGAGAAGACGGACTCCAGATGGTATCTTCTTTATTTCTCATGTGGATATTTGGTTAAAACACCTTTCATGAGATTTGACACCGTGTACTGGCTAACATCGCCTCAGAAAGTAGTAACGCATGATGAAAGTAGCCATAGTCTGAATTTGCTTATGATCATCATGCATGTATATATCGTAAATACCACTGCAACGATCTGTTCTCGTAAACTAGGGGTCTCCAAACTACCGACCGCGAAGCCAGTTTTTCCGGCCCGCGAAGGTATTTTGACAGTAATGAAAAAATAATATATTTACGAAAAACCTATCGACTTGATAGAATGTAACGTATCCTGAAACAATCTCATTATGTAAGATGTCTGCCCATCGAACTGTTGCGTAATAGCTTATGTAGCCCTCTGACAAAAAAGTTTGGAGACTCCGGTCGTAGACTATTGAAAGAGGTAACGTTTTTGCCCACAAAGCCCTACATTAACTCCTCTATTCGCAGACAAGACTTAGGCTATGTTGTTTGGGGTGCGCGAACAACCTATCAAGCAGTGTATGAACTATTGCAACCAATGATATTCGTAAATTTGTTTGTATTTGAACACGAGCGTTGTGCCTTTCCCCCATCAGGTGATGGCGTCATAAGACTGACAAATTGTACGCATAAGTAAACCATTATTGTTTGCAGATAAGGCTCCGCGTTGCGATGAAAAGATCATTCATGTTAACTCTGTTTCAGTTTCTGATAGAAAACAAGTCAAGCCATTTGACTATGTTCCGAATGTCAAAGATGACGTGACTAAGTTCGTTCGGCATTCCAGTAATCTCTTGGAGCAGTTGCAACAGCAACTGAAACCGTTTGCAGAAGCTGAATTCAAAGAAAAATTAGTTGAAAATAACACTTCACACACTGTTGTCATTGTTAAACCTGAGTTGAAGGTAAGTGACCTAAGATGAACATAGGATTATCATTGTTGGTTGTTTTTAACATGACTTTTTATTTCTCTTTCTGTTAGTTCGTGTTCTATGTGTAATAATGCTGTTTACTTCTCTCGTCGAACACTTCCAGAAGTAAAAATCCACACAGGAAAATTTTTTACAGAGGCAGATTTCCTAACTTTTTGAAGTAATTTCAGTGGAGTGATTACTGCTTTTTTAAACATAATTTACTGTATTTAAGGTCTTAGTATAAACTGATTGAAAGTGGACAGACTCTTTTCACATTGACCAAAGTCTCGTGTCCATATTCACACTTACTTGGCTTTTGCCTATGCATTGTAGCTCTCATAATTGCTGTTTTTATCTTCTGTGGATTCATGTTATCTTGGATCTGAGCCTTAGATACAAAAATCTGGATTCAGTTCGAAAGTTTTCAGTAAAAAATCAAGAGTTCTGATTTTTGTTTTGAGTGCCAAATTCTCACCTCGAAGTATCACACGAAAATTGGTAGCAAGTGTGATTTCAGTGTTGTTATTTTCTTACTTAACACACAAAGACCGATCCCGGATAGTTTCAGTTTTGCCTTATGTCTGACTACTTGCTAGAGTAGAAAATTTTGCGAGCACATTTGGTATGGGTCTTACGTTTTTAGGCGTGATTGTTGTTCAACCAGTAATTGTAACCAAATTTAATACCAATCTACAGACTATTCCCCACGATTGCAAGAATAACCAGATTAAATTCCGAAGGAAATGCTCCAGCCTGCTCTCGAATTTTTTAAATAATTTTGTCTCGTCCTCTGCATCTTACGATGAAGACAATTTGGCCCGCTTGCGGAAATCAAACTCTTGGACTGAGGACTCAACGTTTGCCCGAGTGCCAATAAAAGACGACGTGATCGTCGCCGTACACATAAAGTAACAAGTTTGAGTCGTTTTGGTCGACTACAATTGATCAAACTTAGTCACACTTAAATGCAAACTTTTTGTGTGGTTGTCTCGAGATCAGTAGACAGTATGAAAGTGATTGCGAAACAGTTCGATTTGCAATCGATAAGGCTGTATCTTTCTTTGAAAAAGTAATTTTTGCTGGTATCAATTAATTGTTTTCACAGATTATGCTACTTGAGCGTTTCCAAGCATTTCGTGTTGATTGAGATTATTAGTAGCAGTTCACATGCTCATATTGATGAAGGTTTTGTTTTCCAACATTTTGCCGCAGTCATGTCCCGTTTTTTTGTGTGAAGGTGCCTCTCAAAGAACTATGCCCGTATGCTACTTTCGCTAGTTCTTCCGAAATTGTAAATAAAACTTTAACTACATAATTTTGATTAACACTCGGATAAAACTTCATGATCAGTTGCAGTTTTTAGCTGACACTTTTGAACAAATTTTTAAAGAATTGTTGGACAGTCGAGTTTGTGATGCATGATAATTTTCTACCTTATTTTTCCTGGTAATGTAAAACAAAGCCAACTTCAACGTTCCTTAACTTGTTTCTTAGATTCAATACACCGCATCCAGGCCACGTAACTGTCATCGGGTGGAAAGACGAGGTGCCTGAGTTGCTGGATTACATAAGACAAAAGTGCGAGTGCTGCCGTGAGAGCCTTAGTTTCGACCAGTCTTCTTTCAGGTACCTTGCAGTGAGTTGGTGGTG
>JGI24158J21664_10004630_pt1 | contig 17741 bp, 11 predicted proteins | sample Ectturendosymbi3_FD_21664 | JGI IMG/M metagenome (IMG submission 21664)
CTTTATTTACAAAAGGCTTTTGATTAGCAGCAGCAGAAATAGCTTCACGATGGCGCGACAGCAGAAACAGCCAACGTGGTCCATGCACTAGCGATACGCAACTCGACTCTCCCAAAGGGTGGTGTTCACGCCGATGGGCAAAACCGAATGCAATGCGAATCAAGGCTATGCGCAAACGCAGTGGAGCGCGCACACACGAATTCCCTTGACGCAAATGACAAGTTGATACAAACCAGACCTCACGTACGGAATACAATAGCGAATAGGAAACGGCAAGTCGTAATCCGAAAAGGTAAATCCACTATACAAGCGCAACCGCACTGGCTACATTACCAATTTCTGTAGCATGATAGAACTGTTGCAAGAGTTCACCAACAGCAGTTGTTAACATAGAAGCGTTCAGGCACATGATAATGTCTCAGCAGGAAAAAGGGAAACTAAAAATTGGCTGGACTTCTCTACATAATAAAGATCGAACGTTGTCTTATGTATTTTATGCGCATTCTCAATTCTTGTGTAGTTTAGCAAGATTCTATTTTGCAAACCGGGGTGTGCGCCAGCCAGTCCAGCCGCACACTTTCTGTGCTCGACGTATTCGACAAGACTTTAGGGCAGCCTGATTTTGCAGTTGTAAATTGCTCTGACGCAGTGATGAGTGTGTTTTACTCCCTGTTTTAACGCGCAGCCTGATATTTTTGCAGTTATGAACTGTTGTGTCGTAGTGTTGAGCTTATTTTCCTCCGATATGCAACTTGGAACGCTGATAGGTTATACTCAGTGCAATTACACAAAATAAGGGGAGCGCGTGTAGAAGAATATACATATTATATCAACAAACTTCGCCAAAACGTTGGTTTGGAAACATGAATATGACGTCAAATTGTGACGCCACAAACAGCGCACACCAAATACAAATGACCAACATATGCCACTGAATGAAAACCTCCCCCATGAAGATGTTCTGCGTACGCCACTGATTTGCGATGCTGCACTCTGCGTTGCTGTCGCCATGCTTATTTCTTCTAGTTGTTGATTTTTTGCAAGGTTGTGAAACGGATGAGACAACCTGGCTGGTAGAGCATACACTTTCTCTGCCATTCCCAGATCCTTGTGGATCTGAGCTCATCAACGATAGAAATCGGTTCAACCCAGCAATTATAAAATTGCGCGAATCACCTGGCAAACTTCGTGTGTCAAACTTTTCATACTTATCCTTTTCACACTCTCCGAAAGCATCTCAAATGTGGCTGATCAATCCAAACTTGAAAGTATACTAAATAACTGTCGAGAGACAAGCGGCTATATAACCAAGGTTTTTCGGTATCCTGGAATCATGTTTACCGACCACATATCAAAATTTCAGCCATTAGTTGTGCCAATAAAGCTAATAGATTTAACTCAAAACGGTTCGATACGTCTTGGAAATATTGCTTTCAGTAAAACAAGCTTATGGGAAGACATTTGCCAGGGGTGCGAAAAGCTTTCGTCCTAGAAAAATCTTCACTGTCCTGATTTCGCCCAAACCCAGGTATGAATTTTCCTAACATTAGTAGGTTTTTCTTTGAACATTTGTTTAGTTATTTCATTCACATTTGTGAAGAGCAAATTTTCAAAACTCACAGTTTAAAACTTTAAAGCATACATTAGGCGACAGAAATGTAGAGACATTTTTTAAAACTTTGTACATTTCATTTTCGCTATTTGAGCTTTCAGGGAGTGCTTTACATTCTGGATGCTTTAGGCCTGCTTTATTCCCAGAATTTCTGCATGGATTTCCATACTAAAGGTAGAATCAGTTCGTCTAGCAGCAGTCATGGATATCCGGCGGGTATGTATTTGTCGCGCGTTCAATTTGTAGTCTACCTTAACGTGTATTGGCCTATGCTGAAACTTGGTATGACTTATCCTGGCTAGAATTGAGTAAAGAAGTAGTATACAGTATTTGCAAACATAAACCTCATTCTCAAAGATCAGCAAATTAGTTGAAAAGTGGTATCAATTGCTATGTTATATGTTTGATCCTTCCTTTAGGCGTTTTGGCTGTTCACTGAGATCGGGCACCCAGTTGCGCATCATCGTTTTCAGCTTGTTGACGTCATAGAGCTTCACGCCACACTCTGGAAGACTTAAATGAATAACAAAATGTAAAGGAACTAATTTGCAAACATGTCCGAAGTAATACATTTCGTCTAAACACAACTTGATATACTGTACAAGAAGATCTGCAGCAGGGGTGTCCAAAGCGCGGCCCGCGGACAAAATGTGGCCCTCGAGCACTTTTCACATGGCCCGGGGCCTTGATTTCATATTGTATTGTGTACGGTCCACCAAAGCCTGGATTACCTGTGTCGAAGCGACGGTGGTTTCTCACTTCTTACGACTTATCCCGAAGTGTTTTGATGCACTGAGAGCGAATATTAACACGAAAACAGTCGCAAAAGAATGTTTCTGCTTCAAACCCTAAGTTAATTTCCCGGACTATGCTAACCTCGAAAAGGTCGTATAGGAATGCTGGCCCGCGGACGCTTCCACATGATCAAATTTGGCCCTCTTCGAAAAAAGTTTGGACAACTCTGATCTACAGAATAGGTTGATGATAATTGTGCTTTTATTATTATTAAAATTTACTAGTAAATCGGTCGGATAAAGGATTAACCGTTGTTGAGAAACTACGTACTTAAATTTTTTTCGTTTTGAGACATTTGAGAATATGAAAAAAATTAATTTCATTCAATTTAAATTTTTTCAGTGATTTTAGAACCTGCATTATAAAGTTAGGAAAAATGTATTTGCTAAACATCTTTCTTCTTGGTATCGGATTTTCCCAGATAACAGCGAGCAATCCTCGAGGTAAGCCTTTTGAGTGCACTTACAAACCTATCTCTTTCCATTAATTTTCAGAATAGATAAATTCTGTGGATATTTCGTTATATCTTGATTTGATGTAAAAGTTTCGATAAAATAGAAAATATCATGCGTTGATATTACGTTATATTCAGCACGGTATTTTGTGTGATTGCGTAACTACGGTACGAGATCTGGAAAGAACTCTAGTGAAAAAATAAAGATAGAGCAACAAGGATTATACTTCACGGAATATGCTGGATACCTGGCCGAAACAACGTAGTTGGAATCTCTCGATTCGGAACAGAAGTGGCTCATCGTTCAGGGCTTTACGAATTTCACAGCTACAAGTACAGCTGTTAACCAAACCTAGTGTGAAAATTGTGGTAAAAGCATGGAATTTTCCACAGTCATTCGATATATATACCATGAAGTTTTTTTTCAGATGCGGAGCCATCTTGGATTTAACCTGTTATGACCTGGAGAGGTCAATGACCTTGGACGACTGAATAATACCAATTAGCGTTAAATATTATAATTATAACAGCATCTTCGGTAATATAACATAAACCAAAGCAAACAGCATATGACATGAAAGATCTGAACGGGTATAGTACATATAAACAACAAATGACAACCTTCTATGTGATATCAAACTGTTAATGCAAAAAACAGACACACTGGTTACAAAAATGACAGCCACAAGCTTTTTACGTTAAGCATACACCATAATCAACTACAACAACTTCACCAGTATCATCCAAAAATAAAAAAATAACAACACATCTGTAATATGGTACTAAGCCATTGGTTAACTGGAGCAGAAAAATTTGTGAAAAATTGCATCAACTTTATCATGATACTTTAGTATAGGAAAAGGAGATGGCATCTGGCGCTCCATTTAATAGTATATTCAGTTTTCGAGGAAAATTGTTTTGATAGGATATTCAGTCTTCTGAGAAAATTGCGGTACAAGTGTAATATATCCTGTACACAATAACTTATTGGTGACAATCTCCAGAACAGGAGCAAAGAACAGTGCACTTGAAGACTGCCTTAACACATTTGTATCGTCCAGTTCACCCCTTTTCACACCCACAATGAATTAGTTCATGGCAAGAATGTGACCCCTCTGGAAGTGTGGTCCACAGAGGAGCCACCCCGTGCTGTTGTTTTGCCAGCCCCAGTTCGCTGGACTTGGAAGATCCGGATCAGGGTTTAAGGCCTGATTCCAGATGTTGGCTTGGTGCTGGTCAGTCTGATGTGTTGCTGAAGTGCTGCCTTCGTTGGTGGTAGGTTCTCCAGTCTTCTGGACTTTTCCGGAAAATTTTTTTTCCTGGAATGTTGACCTCCGTAGCATCACTCATGCGATCATAGAGCAACACTACAAAACGTTCAAGTATGGACATCGTCATGTTTCTGATGTCACCTTGCATAAGTAATAGGTTTTGGAATGCCTCGGTAACCCGTGGGAAACTTGTGGCTGCGTCATAAGCTGTCTTTTAGCCTACGGTCCCATCCTGCAAATGCGTGAAAGATGTGGAGGGTGGTAGATACCTTGGAATCAAAGGAAGAAACTAGTTCATGGATAGGTGTAGATACAGAAAATGTGATCCAGTTCCAAACGCCACCAGCAAGTTATCAGGATTGATTTGGTTAACATGGTAATCGCCAACACAACAACGTCAATATCTACAGTGCGCACATACACTTTCCTGCACCCTTTATGTACAGCATCTGCTATACGTATGTGTTTGCTTCCTCATGGGAGCGAGGGGGAAGCTAAGTCACATCTACGTCAGCCTGAGAGCACAACTCAAATCCCCCATCAGTTGCGAAGATGGTTTTACCTTCCACAGGTGTGATGATTGTTTTTTGCTGGGACAACGACTTGAACAAGTCGTTTTTTCTGATCCACACGAAGAAAGTCTTTGCAGTTTTTCGGCATTACTGTCGTAAGAAAAACCCGTCTTCAGACGCCCTTGCCTCTCTTTTCTCTAGTTGTGCTTTCTCTAGCCTGGGATGTATACATCGCAGACAATGTCGACTCGATCAGATGTCTCCAGGTGAAATACAATGTATGGTGTAAATGTCGTGTCTGCATAGTTTTGAAATGTCTTAGCTCTTACAGGATTGAGCATTTGGACCACCNCAACATCATCAAAAATTTGGCATTCNCAGCAGAGCAAGCTGTTGATTGTTTATCCGATTCAAGACAACGAAGAAGGTCTGCCTTTATACCGAACCGCAGCNTACCTCCAAGTGACAATGATGGTGGGGCAGCCTGGTTTTCATGAGCAAAGGTTGATTCAGATCTCCATCTCTTGTTTGACAAGAGAGTATAACCAGGAAAAGAGATTGCAGTCCTTCTTTAAGGCAGTGACTAGCATCTTTTTCTTTGAGAGGGATTTGGCAGACGGGTGACCAAACAATGCCAGTGTGTTTTGTGTGGTGTTTCTGTTTTCGGTGTTCTAGGGTGAAGAAGTTTTTTATCAACACACTTGCTGTATTTTTCTTCTACAAGGATTTCAGTCTTTCGCACTTTCTGCAACACTTGCATCCACAATGTCTCTGGTGTCCAAGACCATGAGATCTAGGCTTTGCTCCAAGAAAGTATCTCCCATATCTTCCATCACACCAGAAAGCGACTTGACGTCTTTCACGAAGGTTGCTTGTATCCCCAGATGATGTTCATAGTGGTCATGTTTAGCGATCGTTTTGCTTACTCCCAATGTATGGCCCTAGAACTCTTTTGCCCTTCGCGCTACTTCCGGGCCAGTCACCATCCAGTCTCAGTGCCCACGGATTTCCCGTCACTACAACCGTTCGTCAGGAACCTTTGATGATTACAGTGTTCTGTTCATGGCATTGTTCGATGGCCATGGCCGAGAATTTGTTGTCTGTTTTGTGCACGACAAACGTCCCTGCATTCATTTGGGACTGCAGGACGCTTCTATGAGAGTCATCATGTCACGAATGTGGACTGGTAGCCATCGTGCATAATGTGTACGTGTAATCTAGAGCAAACATCCACGGAATAATTGTAGTTAAAGCTTTCACATATAGTTGAAAGTTATCCTCACGATGAAATNTGATGAGTAGCAGCAATTTAATTTCCAGTGACAGAANTTTGAACCATTAATCGAACTGGACACTCTGTTTCGCTCGCATGACAGCCCACTGTTCGAAAGGTAACACCTCGGCTTGTGATGTGGTGGCGTCTGACATGTATTCGGTATATGCTCGTTCCATTAAGATGTGAACCCTTGCAGCTGTCACTTGGTGCGCATGACGGGTCTTCGTCACATGGTTGGCTTTGATGAATGGATCTGCCGTACCAGGACTTGCACTGTTGGCCTGTACCAGTCGGAGTCGGAGTGGGATCCCCAACAACACTGGGAGTCGGAGTCAGATTTTTTGGCCGCCTCCGACTCCGGAAGTCCAACTGAATCATTCTTTACATCACACTCCTACATTGGGAATTCCCAGGCTTGTCCATGGGAATGTCATTCCTATGGGAATCCCATGGGAAACGTCCCATGGGATGGGACAGGCATAAATTGCTACGGGATGGGAATGGGACAGATAAATATGTCCCAATGACAACCCTAGGCTTGTCCATGCGAATGTCATTCCTATGGGAATCCCATGGGAAACGTCCCATGGGATGGGATGGCTTGGGATAGGCATAAATTGCTATGGGATGGGAATGGGACAGATAAATATGTCCCATGGACAACCCTGGGAATTCCTGTTGAAATGGTACAATTTCTTTTGAAAGTTTTGTTGAAACATGGATTTCCTGCTGTGTACCACGATTTCCATTGATCTTAACAGTCAAATTTCATTCCCTTTATTACCTCCAACTCCGCAACCCTGCGTCTAACCACTGCTATCGAGCCAGTCTCCCAGAACCTGCAATTAATTATATAACACATATTGAACACTGAGTTTGTTGTTTGTATTGCTACATGTCTATTATATATGACATGTTTGATAACACAGTGTCACTAAGTATTAACTGCTTACCGTCAGAATAGCCTTCTCTGTGTGTATTCCTTTCAACATTCCAGAAACGGATCTTTCTCGAAGGTGGTTTGTAGTCTACTGAGTTTTGTTTGTTTAGTGGACGGCCGCCAACGTTGAAGGAAAATATATGAACTGCGGCCAGGCTCACTGTAAAGTGCTAGAGTTACTGGCTGGAATTACTTGAAGTCAGTGCTACCAGAATACATAGCAAGCAAATATCCGTGGATTATTATACGAAATCTAGCACTTGGGCCAAGCCCGAAGAACCCGAGTGCCAGAGTCGCCACTGATCTAAAGCATGGCCCGTAAAATAACAAATCATTAGAAGTACACTAAAACGCAACAAAACTACATAAAAACACTTTTTGTTTACCTTATTGTTGATGATGTTACGATATTTAGCGACATTTAGCGCTAAATGATATGTTTAGGACATCTGAGGTCATTGAACTCTCGAGGTCGTCACGGGTCCCATCCAAGATGGCTCCACATCTGAAAATAAACTTTATGGTATATGGATTAACTGCAGAAAGTTTCATGCTTTTATCACAATTTGCACAATACTTTGGTTTTAATGAGCTTAACGGCTGTACTAAACGCTCTTTGTCGCGACGTGTCACGCTGTGAACTCTTCGTAAAATCTCATCTCTGCAACTTGTTTTTCGATTTATATTGCAACCAGAGTTTTGGGGTTATTTCTGAAGGTACTGTAAATTTTAACTAAGGTCATTGTATACGACGCATTAATTAAAACTACTGCTGCTAACGCCCTGCCGGAAACCTAAATCTTTCAAACGATGACACATCAGTGTTACGAATAATTTAAACAATTATTTTACAAAAAAATAGGTTAATTATGTACGTTTGACAATGCAACATATTCTTTTATAAAACAGATTGGTTTGGACACATGGAAGTATGAATACCGCGTGATAATAAATCTAGTAGAATTCTCGTGCCGTGACGTGCACAATGAAAATCGATAAATCATTAAAAGTTGGCTTGCATTCACAATTCAACGATGGAACAAATGCACGAGGAATTGCAAACCCGACACTGGACTTTTTAGGCAATGCAAAAAAATAATTCCTGAATAGTGTAATATGTTTTTCTTGTTACAAAGCTGTCACTTTCATAGCTGTGATCACTAAAGCTTTACAACAGGCTAAACTATTAGGATGTGTTTAAAAATTAGTTAAAATCGATACACTAGCACTTCTTTCGCAGTTAAGCGCTGATAAAAAATTGAAAAGACTGAATAAACTTGGTAAACGATAAAGAGGTTTTATTTAATAAATTAACTACACGTTGTAAACCGTTGAATTTACCCGTGGTCGGCAAAAGCAAGGACTGACCCACCAACCTCGCGACTTCTGCGAATTAATATAGAAAACCTTCTTTTTAACACTGAGATGCTGAATAAGTTGTGCAATTGTATTAGTAGTACAAAAGGCCCCAACCGTTAAAGAGTTTTTGCTCAAACTTCGCCGTAAGCACTTTTCTAGTGACGTTATAACAACGTCTGTCAAGACCTGTTATCTAAATTGGAGATTCCTTTTTTGTGTTTAGGAAATGAAGATTCGGATGGGCTATGGAAAGTTTTGATAAACGGATGTCATTTTAATCAGTGTTTAGATTAACGTTCCTTACAGCATAAAATGTCAGTAACCCACAGTAAAAAAGAACACGCGCCACCAAAGCTACTAGGCTGGGTTCGCTTCCCCATCAGATCATATATCTAAGACTTGAAAAAGGTTTTTTCACACGTGTAAGGCTGCTCAAATGTTTAAGACCTAAACCATTTGAGGTCAATGTTGATACATATATATTTGGGGTACGCACGCTGTAGGTCTCCATCCTGAATTGGATCTGAATTAAAGGCAGACCGATGCAGAAATATATACAATCAACCTAGAAGCATTCTAGATTTAAATCTGAAAAAACAGAAAGCTTATCAGTCTAATGCGAACATAGCTGTTTTTTGTTAAAACTATATATTGTGAGAAATATATGGCAAACGCCAGTACGGAAAACCCAGATTTGAAGAAAATTCATTATGGTTTTTGGTTTTTCATGTTTTTGGGCGGCCAGTTACATTTCCAGAAGCTGCACATACTGCGTGTTTTCAACGCTACAAAGTTCATTAGATAAAACATATCTCTGTAAAAAAAAAATTTTCCTCCTAAATTTTCTGGCTACGCTTTTGATGTATAACCGAAACAAAACGAATCTATTCTCAAGTTAGACATGAACTGATTAAGTTCTGTATAAAGTAATTTTGTCTTTAATATTTTGCATGATCTAATTAAAGTTTTGGGACAGGCCACAAAAGGGAAAAAATTCCATCAGGACATTACGCAAAATGTTTGTCTGACGATTATCAGTTTTCAAGTCATTGCCGTTTGGTACAATGTGCTACAAGTCATTTGTCAGCTGCGTTTAAGATACAGTACTTCTCAAATAAGTATGTTTGAAGATCTAGTAACGCTTAGCAAATATCTTGAACTTTTGCTGACAAAAGTGTGCATTTTCTTCAATTTACTTTTAAACTATTTGTTTGTTAATCTTCAAAGTACTGTCGCAAACAGCAAATTGATATTTGCTGGGTCGTGTTTAATTGTCATGTCAATAAACAACGCCCTGGCCTGCAGTTATCACTAATTTGATCGCAGGTGTGTGTATCGCAAATGGACAGTAAGGTTACGTTTTTCTCGCTTTGGCAAGTTTTGATACCAGGTCCGAGAATTTAAAGGCTGCGTTTGAGTGAGGAACCCCACTTACGCTGAACCGGATTAAGGCGAAATTGGGCTTAATGCTTCAGTGCAGAGAGACCTGTGTTTCAGGGCATTGGTGGATATTTCTTCGACATTCATTCGCACTAAGCTACGGGTTGAGATTTATAGTTACACAAGCAATTATAAAATCAATTCATACAAGTCGTTTTTTTTTCTTGAGCATATTTGGAATGGGTCTCATGCTGCAACGTCAACAGCATCACCTTCATCTCGCCGTACACTTTGGATAATCTGGTTCCAATCAATCTTTCCCGATTTTTTGTTAAGTAGTCAATTTCTTAAATGCATTTCAGAGAAAACGGCGAAGTTTTGGATTGAAGCTTCTCAAGAAGAGTTGAAGAACGCCATTCGTTTGCAAAAGTTCAATGCTAACGTTGCTAAAAACGTTATAATATTTTTAGGTAAGTTTTTACCACTGTGTGTTAAAGCAAACACAATGACGAAAAGGTCTTGTGCACAGTTCAAAGCAAATGCAGTAAAAGATAATACACAGTTTATCGAAGTAAAACGAGAGAAAAAAACAATGGTTGTGTTTTTTGCCAGTGTTCGGTAAAGCCAGTGCTGTGTATGGCCAATTGTGCGTAGTATGAACAGGATGATTTGGATCGTGACGTTTTGTTAGCTGCAGTAGGCCCTTGCATAAAGAACCAGAGGAGGTAGGATTGGTTGGCGCTTAGAAAACGTCTATCATTTTGATGACCAACTCACATGGTTTAAAAATGTAATATTAATATCCATAAACAAACGCTCTATTAAAAGCTAGCAGACAACTGGGCTGTGTGCGAGGCAGTGGCACAACCCATTTTGCTCATTATGCATAACCTACAGGCTGGATGAAATAGAACTTTGCTAAACTTATCCCCTTTACGAATGCTCAAACTCTTTGTTTCTCAAGCACGTGCAACTTAATTCCATAAGTAATTCTCATCATATTATCGTCTACAACCCAGTTTAACTTTTTATAACTTCGCAAAAAAGCAATTTGAAAGCTTGTTTTTGTCAACGGTCTAACAAGAAACGCATGAGATGTTTTTTGCACCTATGTTTTACAGTAGCCTACATGTTTACAGCTGTTGATTTTAAAATAGGGTTACCATATTTGAAGAGGAAAAATTCCTGACAGTCTCAATGGCTACTTTTCACGACAACAAACAAGTGCCATACGGCATTTTTCAGTATGTTCTTGCAATTACCAATTACCACCGCAAAACAGCATCCCTCTGACTATTCAAGTAAAATTATTCTAGACGCTGGAAGCAGTTAAAGAAGTAAAAATTGAAGTTCTCATCTTCACAGCACATGCGCATTGTTTCATGTTAAAAATGTGATTTACAAACTGCCGAAATTCCGGACATTAGTGCATTTTTAAAAATTATTCCGGACACAAATTTTAACACCGAAATTCCGGACATGTCCGGAATTTTCCGGACATATGGCAATTGGCAGCCCTATATTAAAACCTGTTTGAGTATGTCTGACATCATATAGTGTCCAGTTATTTTGGACTGTGGTGAAATCGGCAATTGTTTGGTGTTTTGACAAATCCTGCCGCTGAATTAAGTGGTCAGATATAACAGAAGGATCTGAGAAAGCTTTAGCCTCTGTCCATAGTTCCCGTTTCTAGACATTTTAAACTGGCACTTCTCAAACATGGTTTCATAAAAAACAGTAAATAATAAGTGAGCTTTTGACAAAATGCTCTGTGAAATACCTTCACGAATTTTGAATGTTTGGTTTTGACATAAACACCACAGCATACTTACAACCAAAAGTGTTAAATAAATGGTTTGCAGAGAAAAACAAAAATAAAATCACTACTTGCCAATTAGAAATTGAGATATACATTCGTCAGGGATAAATTCATCATGACCTCAAAGCATGACGTGAACTTTAAACGATCACAATTATGTATAGAGAAGTGGAATTCATAGTTTCACGCACGAAAAGCACATATAGCAACAAAAAATCAATAACAAGTATGAAAGTAATTATAAACTATGGACTTCGTGTCTGCTCATAAACAAATAAATGAAAAATTAAATAAATGACGCAACAACAATAGGTTGACATTGTTTTCAGTATGCATTTATTAGTTTTGCATAGCGTTTTATTTGAACACTGGCAGCCTTTCGAGAAAATTCGCTGTGTAGCTAACCTTGGCTATTTACCGTGCTTTCATGCAGGGCCTGTTTTATCAGATTTTGAGTGCAGGGGCACTATAAACCTCGAACTACCGGACCAGTAATGTTTATTTGTCCGCTGTCGAATGTCATCATTTCTGTCCTTTCTTCAAACGACTTCTGACTGGGATGAGGAAATGGCTTTGCCTGGGGGAAGGTATAGGGCAGGGGTCACCAACCTTTATGAAACTGAGAGCTACTTCTTGGGTACCCNTNAACGCTAAGGGCTACTAGTTTGATACACATTTCTGAAATAAAAATTTGGTGCAATTTACCTATTATGTGATCATTACTGATGTTAATCTATGTGACGGTACTCATCATCTTAATGCTATTTTCAAAACAGGTCCGCGGGCGACCAACGTGGTCCTTGCGGGTGACCTGGTGCCCGCGGGCACCGTGTTGGTGACCCCTGGTGTAGAGGCTGGGGGTCAACTGCCTCCCAGGTAAGTATGTTAAAAAAGCCCTGATTTGAAGACAAACCCTGGGGTACTTTAGCATTCTATGGATGTGGCCCAAAGTTTTTAGTGAACATTTCATCAATTTGCCAGCTCCATAGCCACATTGCTTAGTTTTTTTAGACTAGCCTACCAGTCTAGAGCTTCTAAAAACTGAAAAAAAACACAAAAACTGAAAAAAGTTACAACTTTTCAAACTTTAAAAAATTTTTTGAAAATAATCAAGAGTTTAAACTGCTTTCAAAATAAACATTTACTCAAAAAAATGCCGCCATCTCAGAAGGTGGCGTCCGGGGCACGCGGCCCCCGCACACCCCCCGTTGCTACGACGCTGGTACCGTGTTCCCTTCCAACTGAATCAGTAGCTATTTGTTTAATAAAGCTTTGCAAAAAAGTAATGAAGAATTAACATTAGAATGCTACCGGTATTAGGGCAAATGCGTTTACCTTGAAGCATATAAATTCAATATAAATTAAATCACGATAGGAGAGCTGATTGCATTGATTGCATTGTAAACTTTGAACAGTTGGTTCTGCCATGGATAAAAAAGGGGAATTGCTGTTCCGACACAGGTAAAGAAAGTCTTAAAATGTCATAATAACGGTGGAAACGCAAGAAATATGTGTAAGACTCTACGTAGCAAGGAAAAGCACTACACTGACAGAGTGAGCGTGAGGCGAAACATGTTTCAGTGGGAGATATGGGTTAAAGCTCGAGTACGGATTTACCATGCTTCCCTTTTAACACATTGTTTACAAGCATCAGTGTTACACTAAAAAGTCGTGACGCACATGATTGGCTGCTTTATCTGTTTGGCCTATTGCTATTTGATATTGCTTTGAGTAGGGGCGCACAACTTTTTCGCTGTTGTCGGCCGCATTATGTTTATTTTTATGATTTATGGCCGACAGTGAGTTTAAGATATTTTCGTTTTTGCATTGTTTCTGTACTGCTTCCACACGTCTGTTTGGCCGTCTCTCTACTGAGTATCCTCATACACAGCAGACAAAGAGTTTATCTTAATACGCCCGTCAAAACATATATTTTAAATAACATGTGCAATTGTGCACGGCCGCATAAATGTTTATCGAAGACCGTAGGTTGTGCATCCCTGGCTTAGATCAGAGGCATCCAAACGTTTTTGGAAGAGGGTCAAATTTGACCATGTGGAAGCGGCCGCGAGCCAACATTCCTATACGACCTTTTTTAAGGTTAGCATAGTCTGGCAATCTCTTAGGGTTTGAAGCAGAAACAATCTTTTGCGATTATTTTCGTGTTTATATTCCCCCTCAGCCCACCAAAGCACATCGGGATAAGTATGAAGAGGCGAGAAATCTTTGGACAACCCTGCCTTGGAGCAAGATTAATTTCCAAGAAACCACATCAGAGCTCGAACAAAGCACAGTATTAAAAAAGCGCACCAAGGTGTCTCTTTGGCCAGTCAAGTCTGTGTACCCCAAAAGCAAATCACATATGATTAGTTCAAGTTAAGTTGAGAAAGCAGTGACAGTGTCGTAAGCATCGGAACAACAGCAAAGGCATCAGAAAAGCCAACACTTATCTACTAAAGCTTGAGCAAGTTACCCAAAGCACTTTCTTATATAAGTCTGTGCAAGGCAGCGAAGCGTTTTATGTTACATTCTAGCCAACAAACGGACGTGTTTGAAGAAATCGGAAACAATCACAGGATTGTTTGAATTGCACGCAATTTTTTATTGGAACTGTGTGCGTCACTTTCCGTGGACTGTGATCAGAACCATCGCCAGATAGTCTTCAATATAGGAGAGATTACCTTTGTTCAAGTGGGCTTGCTATCTGAATATTTGCGTTAAATTGAAACACAGCACTTGCAAATTGTGATTCACATTGCAGGCGAAGTAATTATAAAATTATTAATTTTTTCCCACAGATACCCATATTATAGGCTATCAAACTGCCTTCTATATACCAAAATACTCATCTCCTAGCAGTAAAAATTTTATTTACTAGCTCAGCTTTCGTGTCATTGGAGATATGCGTACATAAGGCAGGGTGTCGCTGCTCTTTGAGTGCGTGAAGTATGCCTGTTGATTATTTTAAACTGATGTTTATATTCAACAAAGCAGCACTCGACGCACACGTCGACGTGCAGCGAATACGTGAATGAACAGAAGCGATTGTTTTGTGCATGTTCGTAACAAATTTAGTGACAAATCAAAAGTGGTTATTGATAGATTCGGCTAGCATCTATAGCTAGTTCCTTGCCAATTGTAAGAAAGTCAATGAAATATGTGTTGTACCTGGCTATGCCAATTTGTAGTAGACAAACGGCGATGCGTAGATTTACAAACTTCCAACAGCTGTAGCTGTGATTTGTTATCAAAATGTTTGTTTTATTTTATTTCTTACTAGTAACGGTTATATTTGACGGCACCAGCGGTCATGTTTACTTCCTGTCTGCTATCAGGCGTTCAGAAAACAAGTTTGATAGTTAACATTCATTGTTTCCTTCATAAATGTAGCTTTAATGCCCTAAGAAAACATTACAATTTTGTTTCTCATGCATGTGATCTAGAGCAGTTTTTTTACAGTTTGCAAATGCTGACTGCTGCAATATCCAGCAAACTATTTCAAGCGTTTAATGCCTACGCAGCTTTTCTGTTATAAAAAATATTGTGCATGCAGATGCTATTGTTACTGTCATTTAAGCACTGGTTGTCATTGTCAAAAGGTTTACAAATGCGTGACGCAAAGTTATAGCAATTTTCTGTTTTGCGTTTCGCCATTGACTACTTTTTGAAGAATTGAGACACTTTGGCCCGGTGACATAGTTTACCGACCCCTAAGTAGAAGTTTACCACTTGAACTTGGAATCACAATAATTTGCAGGTGACGGAATGGGCATAGCAACAATAACGGCAGCTCGGATACTAAAAGGACAAAAGGCTGGCAAGTCTGGTGAAGAAGAGATGCTTGAGTTTGACAAATTTCCTCACGCAGCTGTAGTGAAGGTGAGAGATTATGATGAAGCTGTTCTTCATAAACAAGACATCCTTGTATAAGACAGTGTTCAATTAAAAGGATCTACTAATACAGGTAGCTTCTAACTTTTCGCTGACGTTGTCGTCTACGTTGTTTTTGGCCCCCATTCACTCAAAATCTGACAAATTACTCAAAAGCAATTCAGCGGGAGGTTCTTTGCTTTGCTCCCCATCAAATGACGTCACTCGAACAATTTCCTGTCGATTGTTCGTAAGAGATTGGTTCTAATGTATATTTTAACTGCTGCGAGAAACAATTCGGATTTGAAATTGAAAATATTTCTTAAGGAATGAGTGATTTGATTGTAAAATGTTTGCTTGTTCTCTTACCCGTAACAATATCGCCGGATTTTCGTAATTAACACAGAAGCGTTAGTAAGCAGCGCCGGATTTAGAGGGGTGTCCCAAGGAACCCGGGCACAGGGCCCCCCACCAAAGAGGCTCCCCACCATTTTCATGTGTTTAGCCTTATGCACGACATGTGCGTGCCACTTAACATTTTTAGCGAGAAGAGTTTTTTGCAGACGCTATTGTTATTATCGGTCGGCCACAGTATTTCACTTGAAAAATATTTGATATTGTGACTAAACAACTATCACACTTATTGGTTTCCTGAAAGTCGGTCAGGTATCTGAATCTAGTGAATGCAAGGGTAATCCACGTAGAGCACGTTAGCTTACGTCTTTACTCGTTTCTGGTAGATTTTTCGTCTGCTTTACTCAGATTTGCACAGGTCGCATATGAGTAGCATTGCTAGGTATGGCTAACATACGCCCTCTTTTTGAAGTACATGTCAACATTTTTCATGAGAAACGAAATATTCTCCGAGGACATTCGAAAATTTCAAAATGTCCTCTTTTTTGCATTTCTTATTTTACATAGCTATAACAGCGGCGTGACTAGAGGTTTGAATCAAGGTGGAAAACTTAGCTAAAAGGGGCTCACTGGTCACTGTACAGGGCCCACTAGCTACATTCGGAAAAAATGTGAAAAATGATGGCGAATCTGGATGTGGATGGCTATGCTAAAACCCTAAAGCACCGGAAAATAATCCGAAAAACGCAAAAAACAACAGTCTACTGAAAACCAAAAGAATACTAAAACCGAAATATCACTTAGGTGGCCGTCCAGTTTTTACATTTAGCTTGCCATGGGGCAATTCGCCCCTCTGCCCTACGTCCATGGGCGTCCGCAGAAATTTTTCCAGGGAGGGGCAACGTCGACATTTCGCTTATCCTTTTTCAAATTGTGAATGATGCAATGCAAATGGACCTTCACAAAATACTTTACCCTTTCTACACCGCAGGTCCGTAACTAGGGGGAGCAGGACGGGCGAAGAGCCCTTACAAAATTTTTCCTCCCCGTCTGGAAAAATATGTTGGACTTAATTTTAAAAATTTGGGCCCCTCTCAGAAAACTCTTCGCCCTCAGGTGTCCCAAGCTGGTTACGGGCCTGCTACACCGCAAAGAAAATTGCCCATGAAAGCACGTGCTCTATTCGCATTTTTTGAAATCGTATTCAGGTGGAATTGTATTCGAGTTTGTGAAAAGGTTGCAGACCACTTTCTGCCATCCTTTAGCAGCTTTTGCTGAATAGGGGTATCATCCAATATCATTATTAATGTGAACTGCAGACAACTGAGTCTGAATTGGACTTGAACTATCCACAATTACGTTTGGGGTGCTCACATTAGCCTGCAATGTGAACCTCACTTCTCAAAATTAAGTCTGACTCTGAAATGTTTTTTACACTTTGTTTATCATAAATGCTTTTTCTTTTCATATACTACTTAATATCCATTTTCGAGCACTTTCTACAAATGAGTCATTATTTCAGAATAATCAACGGTAAGAACATCAGTAGCGGTGAAAAAACACGAAAGCTAGACACTCACAAACTCTTGCAAGCAATGAGAAGTAGACAGAACCGGATTAAAGGGTAGAGGGGCCCGGGGCAATTTTTACTGGAAGGCCCCTATGACGTAATTNATGACGTCATCGTTTGTAAACGTTATGTTTTCGCTGATCAGCAAGGTTCCCGTTTGTTTTCTCCGGTAGTCGAGAATGTGCTTANTCAAATTTACATACAGTTAGCTCCGAGAAGGGAATTTGTGATAAGGATACTAGGGTGTATTTTTACCAAGAAAAAATATTTCACAGACTGCAGAGTGACTCAACAAGAAACAACATTCACCCGAACAATAAACAGAAACCTGAGATTACAAACAAAAACACCCGAAAAATAACATGTCAATATGGCCAGCCAGGCTGAGTGTGAAACTTGTTTCCATGCTAATGTCTTGATTTTCACCTTAATTTTCAGGTGCTCTGGTTAACGCCACTGCTTTAACGTTGCTACTTGAAAGTTTTGCTAGAAAAAGCGGTTCAGTCGCGGCGTTTTCGCTAACACTGCC
>JGI24158J21664_10004631_pt1 | contig 17740 bp, 11 predicted proteins | sample Ectturendosymbi3_FD_21664 | JGI IMG/M metagenome (IMG submission 21664)
GTTTTTCGTGTGTGTGGTATATAGCTGATCTGAGGGGTTGTAATCAAGATCGAGTTTTTGAGTGTAGATTTTGGTGGTAAGTTTATCAGTGATCTGGATGGAGTGTTTGTATTCTGTCTTGGCAGTTTCCCGAGGATCCGTCAGACCTAGCCTACCATGCCAGAGAGGAAGAGCTAGGATTTGTCTTTCTGCCTCATTTACCTCTTGTCCTACGAGAGCAGGAATCAATTGATCTCTGATGGCACTTTCCAGTGGTTCGAATAGTTCGCTCATGTCCGGCACTGTTCTTTGGAAATGAGTACATCTGGAGCATAATCCTTTGGTGAAGGCTGAGTATGCTGCATGAGGATCATCTTGTGCATGCTTTGAAAGCAACTCAAGGTCTTTTACCCAGACCTCAACCTTGCGTTTAGTGTATTGTTCCTTGAATGATTTTGTCCCAATTACCGATCCAAGGTAGCGTTCGCCGTGGTCTGTAATTTTGATTCCCTGGGTTTTGAAGAATTTTTGTACGAATTGCTTCAGACTGTTGTCTTTTATTGTGAGGATGGTCTTTGCAGGTTTGGGGCAGTGCCCAAAGTCTGGCTCCTTGGCCTTCAGGTATTCCTACCATTTTTTCACACCTGCCAGTGATCCGACTGCAGAGCTATCATCCGCATACCATACCTGTTTCACTTCATCATTTGCAGTTTCATTGCTCAATGCTTGTATCAGTGGTCGAGTGGATAGGGCATACATTGCCATTGCTGCATTGTCCCCTTGTGTCACACCCTCCTGTGACAGTATGTGGTCCCCATTTTCCAGATATAGCATGGTGGGTGTGTTGTAGCTGTTGTGTAGGCATGTGTACATGGAGGCACACAGTCTTTTCTAGGCTGACTTTTCTGTTGAGTTTGTTGAATGCATTGTCTGCATCTACTAACAGCAGGCATTCACTGCCTTCCTCTTCATAACTTTTCCTTACAGCATGTATTGCTGCTTCTATGCCTGATTCCAGTCCTGCACATGTCTGCAGTGTTCCCACTGCACGGATGGTGTCTTCCTTTAGGAGTCCTGTGATTGTTTTGCTAATGATTCGTCGTAGGCATTCACCTACGCCTACTGGCCTAATGCCATTGTCTTTTTTCTTGAGTGGAACAAGTCTGCATGCGAGGAGAGTTGATATGTAATCGTGTGGAATGGTGTCCGTCGCAAGATGCTTGGCCAGGATGGTAATTTCGTCAGCTAGCTTTTGTGAGTGGGTACCATATGATTTTGAACAAATCATGTTTCCATGTCAGTATGTGTTGATCCTCCAGACCCCGATGAGTTTTTGGCATTGGATATGATTTCACCTTGAGTTATGTTTTCAAAGATAACCCTCTCTGTTTTGGTTTCAGGCTTATCAATTATGGCAGATTGTTTTAGTTCTGCTGCTTTTGGGTGCTTGTCTTTCAGTTTCTTTTTGATGTCTGTAGTGATGTCATGTTTTCCTTTAATATCATTGGCATTATCCACAAATTTAAGGGCCTTTTTCGCTTGTCCTTGTAGCATCAGTCTACAGAATGCTTTCTGGTCTGATTGTTCTTTTGTTTCGAATGATTGTTTTTGTCTTGTTTGAATAGCTTAACACTCTGAGATCAGTTCTTCTAGCTTTCCGTGTTTCCACCATTTCATGCTTTTGTTCAAGTATTTGACATATTCTCTGTTTTTTGATTTGAGTGATGGTTTCTGGAGTAGTAATGGCAGAAATACTTGAAGCATGTGGATTGCTACTGGCTCATCTTTTACTGCCATTAAAGAGTCCTATAAGACGAGACACTTCTGCAATTAATGTTTTTCCAGCTTTTCTTCTTGGGATTTGCATATAGTTTTTTTCCATTTAACATTTGTTTGGTAAGCCGAATTGAAATTTTTTTTGATTTGCTTAATGTCTTTCATCTTGCCCATTGCTATAGGTGTTTCCCTTTGGGTGGTTTTCTTATCTTGGTCTTTGCAGCTATCGCAGAACCATTTCAGTTTGTTATCCCTAGAATTGTCTTCCAGGTATATAGAATGTTGATTTGTTTTTGATTGATTTTGTTTCTTGCCTATAAGGAAGAGAGTTCGCATAGACTCACGAAATGTCAACAATAAATACCATATTTATTGTTATCACACCAGCTGAGCAAAAGTTTTTAGCTAGGAGACTATGTGTGGGGACAGAAACAGCATGCTATGTTCCCATTGTGTTAGCTTGACATTTGCAAACTTTGCAAGGGGTTATTGCAGGCTACTCATTAAGAGTTTTTGCATTTTATGTTGAGTGGCTAACCATTGCTGGGGTTTCACAGTTAAGCTCTAGCATTGCGAGAGAAATTAGAATTTCACAAGGGCGTCAAAGTTATTGGCTTATGTTTAGGTAGCCTTGTAGCAAAAGTGGCGAGGCCTACCCACATGTGTTGGCAAGCCTGACCCAACCATTCCTAATAGGTTTCAAGTTACATTCCTGTTTGTATTCCTTTCAAGAGTGTTTCACGTGGCAGACAAAGTCTCGCATCTACAGTTTAAGCAATATCATCAGTGGGTACATATATCCTAATATTCATGATACTAGTCCCTTATATCTGACAACTTCACCGCTCACAATCTCGTCTACAGAAATTATCTCACAGCAAATATATTCAAAAACCTAGATGACTCATTAACTGGTTTGATGAATTTGTTAAAATAAGACAAAAAGTTAGGCAGGTTTACTTGCAGCCTATACATCTGCCACACTAAAGCCATGAGTGCGCTAGTTGAGTATGGAGTTAGGTGTTTATATTGCTGGGCTCTTAATAATTTTTACTTTGTCCTTGTTTGCATCTTGATTAAAACTGAAAAGTTCTCATTTTCACAAATGTTGTGAAGAGAACTTTATCTGTGACTGTTTGCGAAAATGCATGGTTGAACAAGAACAATGATGTCATTGAATGAATTTTTAGGAAAATTGCCCCCTCGCCAAAATGAGGAGCTGGTTGCGCTCCTGATTGCTGGCGTGCTGTTTCAATGTGTGTTCCGTGCTGTTTCAATGTGTGTTCCTTTTCTATGTGCGCATGCCAACTCGTAAGTGTCACTTATCCTGTGATATGTATTTTTGTTTTCTTTAAATTAACGTCTGTTGTAGGTACCGTGAGCTTAAACCAAACATATAGGTACAATATAGCAAATAAAATAAGTTTTTGCATTTAAGCCCTAGTCTAGACTCCATGATAGTTGTTGATGAATGATAATACATGATACCAGAATGTTTTTTTGTTGCTTCAGAAGTTTCAAGTGAGGTGAAGCATGTCACAACACTGCAGTTTCATCATACGTGATCCGTGCGATAGTCAAGATAATTAAAAAGGAGAGTGGAATAATATGCGTAAGGGGACAACAAAACTTACAGAAAGCAAACATTTGGAAGGCAATGACTATTCATTGAACAAAGGCAGCAACACTTTAATACATTGAGGATGGCTGAAATCAGATCAAACTTGCACACAGGCTAATATGCTGGCAGCAGTCCCTCTGACCAAAGCCAGGGACAGGCACTGGTGCAACCACTGCCATTCCCTGGGGTCACCAGACGTATGAACAAGTTTCTTCATAAGGCAACTAAAAAAAGGGGCATTGGATTTGCCATGTATGCCAGGTTTCGATTGTGACTGGTTGAAAATAGTAATTGTCACAGAGGTCATTGTATTTTCAGCAGTTTGTAACCTCAGCTTCCATTGCTGCAGTGCCTGCCTGAGTAGTGCCTACGAGCAAAGGTGCTCACAAATGTCACATCCCATACTAGGCTTAGACCTTTGTACCAGAGGCTCTAAGTTGATCCATCAGGCCTTTTTCTATCCCTTGTCAAGCTCCAAGACAATGGGAGATTAATTTGAGTTAATGACCTTGTAAAAATGAGTTGATGGCTGAATGTCTGGGGAAACGGCCTGCAGTCCTATTGCAGGAGAGTCCATGTAGCCCTAGTCCATCAATAAATTTACCGCTGTGGCATTCCATGCTTTTGAAATTTTTGGCACCAGTTTGGAGGGCGATTGCAATATGAAGCTCATCAGGGCTCAGCAGGTTTCCAACACTAGTAATTGGGAAGGCTTCTGACTAGGCAGCAGTGTGGTTCTCCTATGCAGGGAGAAGCTGGCATCTGTCCCAAGGGCTAAGGGTGTCAATCAGGGCTTAGTGACAAGTGTAATATATGAGAAAATTATGTTCTTGTTATACATAATTGGTTTTCACTGAGAAAAGGCTGGAGGTTAGCATCTGGATTTTAAAAACATTTGAGATCACACATGGTACAGAAAATAAAAGAAAAAATACAGAGCAATGAACACAAAAGTAGTGAAAAGAAGCAAGGGCACACAAGTGTCGAATCATATACACATCATACAGAACATTCATTTTCATAACACAGATGATGGTGGGTAAGGAATGAATGAAGAGTGAGGGATGTATAGATGAACACGCTAGTCATACACATTGATGGAAAAAGTAATAATAATATAATTTAAATAAACTTATGATACGATTTAGATTATAGTATCATAAGTTATTAAAAATAACATGAGAGTTATTATCTATTCACACCTGGTAATTATGTGTGATATACTAAGTGGGTTTGCTTTTCCGTATGAAATAACTACAGTTGTACATGGCACTCTGTGGTAGAGTCTTCTAAAGCATGTAGAATTATGGAAAACTCTTAAGAAATAGGGAAAACACCTGAAATTCTGTATCTTTCCTGGGTATTAAAAATGATACCATTTGTCAATTATTAGTGGTGTTAGAATATCAAAAAATGTTGTTTATCATTGAGTCTTGTCTTTTCTACATAGAACTTTACATCTCAACCACACCACTCGCAAACAGAAACAATGTTTTCAAGCATAACAATTATCTGCAGCAGTTCTAATGCAATAATGTCAAAAAAACTCCAATTGGCATTTTTCACAGAATTGACCCTGGGGTCTTAATAACATAGGTAGACTGTTTTCTTAAGTATTACAAGTATTTCAAACACTTGCTGTTGAATTGTGACACCACAATGTTGAAAATTCTTTATGTGCTTGATACAAAATTCAACCTTGTCTAACCTATAACATACAGTAGTTCATTGAGACTGATAAACCCAAATGCAAGTAAAAGCCTTTTTTGACAAGCAGATGACATGTGTCACCAAATCAATTTATCCATCAATGTGCCACTTCTGAATTCCATGTGAAATACAACAATACTTGCCTACCAAGGCAAATGTGGAATTGCCATGTGCAGGAAAATGTTGCAGAAAATCTTGCTTATGTAAAATGCTCAATCCCTGAAAGGTGTTAGGCAAGCACACTGTTTTGTATACCTATTTTATGGCCTGTGAGCACTGTCACAAGCAATTGTGCTTTTAGATTTAAAAAATGTACATTTTTTCTTTTAACCTTTCATCAACTTTTTATTGTTTGAGAATGACTAAAATAGATTTTTTTTAATTTTTTCTGATTTTTCAGTGTTGCAGTTTTGTTTCATTGTTGAGCTATTGGTCATTCTTGTTGTTTTTAACCAAGTGGGGTTTATGAACATGTGATAGTAACTGCTTTGGGCTTCATGGCCATTTTCAAAAAGCCTTCAAGAGTTATCATTTTTGGGTTTGTGTATCACAGTTTGCCCTACAGTGGCCAAGGCTAACACATACAACAGGATCACAAATTGCATTTGGCACAACATTAACGAAATATATGTGATACCGAAAAACTTATGTGTTGCGATTTTTGTTGGCACTGTGCTGTCAATGCTATGTTGGTGCTACGCTGTGTGAATGACACTGAATATGGCATTGACTTTGGTGCTAGTTTTGTATAAGTGCCAAATCCATTATTGCACCTCAATGTCATTCCTCAACTGGTGCCAAATAGAATAGAAGTAAATTTTCAGATTTTTGCTTGTTGTTCCCAGACATAATTCAGTCTTGTGTAGCTCCCTTTAATACACATGACCAACAGTGTCAATTTTGTTGATTTTTATGAGTCTGATAAACATTTTAATGGACAAAACCTTGGTTAAACATACAGTTTACTTGTTTGTTACTAGCAGATGTGTGTACCAAGCTGCACTCTGCTTTTCGCAAGCCTACCCAGTATAGTTTTAACCATGCTCACAGTCATAAAAAATGAGCTGACTCTGTTTGCAGGTTTGTATCTTTTAGCAAACACTGGTTCTATGTTCACTCTTACCAGCTGTTCTGTTTGCTCAATTTAGTGCATCATGACATGCATGATGTACACCTGGTTAATTATTGACACCTAATTAAGCTGATCGATTACATTTGAGCTCTGTTGAACTTGTATGTGAATGAAAGTTAACTATAGTCCGCTGCTCTGATTTTTTAACTAAGCACAATGCGAAATTAGCAACAATTTTTATCTGTTTCCTCGTACTGACTTTTATTTGTATCTGCAAACCTGCAGTGTTTTGGGAAACTTCTGTCCAGCTTTTATTTCCATAGTTTAGAAGCACTGAATTTACCATATCACGTTCAAGCCTGGCCTTGAAGCAGCAGCACTGCTACTGACCTACATGCATCTGCCTGGTAGTGGCAAAGCTGTAAAAGGTCTTGTATTACAACTAAAGTTTCAAATTTTCGTTTGAAATCCTAGCTAATTTCACACAGATGTCAAAAGTTGCAACCAACTCAACAGGGTTGTACATTTGTTTGTTTATTTTGCCAATGTTTTTACCACACAACAGACCGCTTGGTACTTAAGTTGTCCCTCCACATGAACACAGAATGGTTTTGAGCAATGCAGGATTGTGGCAGTGTTTTTTGCAGCATATGCATCAACATCTGATGTGCTGTTCAACACTACTAAAGCTTGTTTATTTGCCTGAGCATGAAAAATCTGTGAATGTCAAAAACATATTGTTACCAGAGCAAACTTATTTGCATTTTTTAAGTCTTTTTCCTGTTAAAGTCAATAAATTGTTTTATCCTATCATCTACAACGTAGCGTTCTATTTTTTTGTTTTCTATGCTGTGTGTGCAAAAACGCATATAACTAAAGTGTTGTAATTTCTAGTTTGAAGATGCGCCCTGCCAGCTTTCAACTTCAGACAAGATCGATTTAAAAACTACCATGGCTGAAGTGAATGTTGCGGTTAATCTATTTTTCAACAACGAGTTCATTGAAGCCAGGCAATTAATGGCGGAAAAGTGAGTCTTGTTGTATGTTTGTGTCATTTCTGTGGGCAAACGGCAGAATTTAACCAACATGCATATGTCGAACAGGTCATCAACAAGTGCCTATCATGCGTTAGGTGTCGCTACTCTTCGATTTCTTGAAGCAGTGATGACATACGAAAGCGTAAGTTGCAGGAAATAACAACTAGCCTTTGTTAGTGAAAGGATCATTGGGAACTTGTACCGATCACTATCATTCAAGTGTTCGTAACCATTGGCTGTACTATGATAGTCACCATCTGCCCAGTTTAAGAATTTTCTAATTGCTGTAAAGCCTGAACCAAGTAATTACAAGTCCATTCCTGGTATGGTACCAGCAGCTTATAAATTAACTGTAATTGTTGGTTTGCGCCACTTGCGTTTGTCTATTTTTACTCGACAAATGCGCCCGAATCGGAAATCGTTAAGGTTTGAATTAAGAATATTGTAAAAAAGATAGGGTTGGTTGCGCAGGTACGCATTGAAACTGTTGCTATTTATGATGTTATACTATTTAGAAGGAAGCAACCCACTGTTTCAGCATAGTTGACACTCGCTGTATCAGTATAATGTTTTTCACATCCAGAAAGTATTGTTTTTATTTTTGTACAAACTTTTTAACTGCGTTGCATGCAGCTGCAGTGTATGTGAATGTCGGTGCCTGACTGGAAGTTTCAATTTCTGACGTTTTTTCCAGAAAGACATAAATCTGGCAATGAACTGCATCAAATCCGCTTTGCAACTTTGCAGCAAGTGAGTGACTGGTGGTGGCGGTTTGCTGAAATGGCGGCATTCAGTTGCTGGCTTGGCTCGCGTAACTTCGCTTTGCTTGACGCAAGAGACGCATAAGATGTGCTCTTAATTTTGAAGCCGACTCGACGGGTATCGATCAAAATACCGATCGTTGTTTTTACTGAACCGAGCTATCTTGCAAACCTATTCAGAAAACATTGGCCTTCGAGCGCTGTTCAGCTAATCAACCGTTTCGAACGCACCGAAATCAGTCGGTGGTTTGCCGGCGATCCTCAGTACCTTCCATGCCCTACGTTGTGTCAGTTCAAGAATTTTCGCTGCTTCCTAAACCACTTTTTAAGCTATCTCACTCATCGTGAGTTCCTGAACAAATGTGCGTATTTTGTTAGCTAGACCATTTTTGCTTGCATTATAAAAACTAAGGAAACCATAACAAAAAATAGCATTTACTGCCGATTTTTTAAAGACTTTAAGTGATCGCGACAGACTCGGACTAAAATTATTTTTAGGACAAAGAAAAATATTGCCATGTAATTTTTTGTTGTTTGCTGAACTCAACGAAATTACATTTTCTAAACATTCGCAGAACGCCACAGAAGATGTGGCCCATGTGTAACTCAACTTATGTGTGTGAAACGGCTTTCACTGTCATTATTAACGTAACAGAAATTTCTCATAGATGAAAGTTGACTAACCAACATCTCAGATCTATCCCGAGACTTGCCATAGCAAAAGTAACTCCAGACTTTGTTTTGGCTAAAAACGACTTAACACGATTTTCACTAAAATTGAAGGTGACCGTCTTCAATTGCTTACCACTACGTACGCTTTTGTGTGACGGTGATCGAAAGCAGCAGTCGTGGTGGGTTGTTTCGCACTTCCAGTATCACCGTAAGTGTAACAACTAACACCTGCTCTATTGCCTGCCACGTGTCAGGATTTCTGTGTTCGTTTACTCACCCATCTGAAATGGAGTGTGTGTCTGTGTCAAACATGTAAACAAATGTTTCAAAATAAACTTTTTGTTTGTTTAACTGTCAAAGACCAACACGTTTTATGTTACGGAGTCCACATCGTGCTTGTACATTGTACAGTCTACACAAGCAATATATCAGCGACCACGCCCCCGAAACCGCCCACAATATATCAGGGACCACGCCCCCGAAACCGCCCACAACGACCAAGCGCATTAAGTGACGCGTTAGACATCTCAGCTGCAATTCCAACAGTTGTTTCGTTGGAAAGCATTGATAAGGCAGAAACAACGCTGGATTTTGTCCCACATGACCACCACTGGCGTTTCTTCAACATGAATGTGTGAACTTCATTACACATTGCCTTGCCTGCGTCGCACGCAGATTAGCACACGTCACACTTCCTGTATACGGAACCCCTGAAATATCTGATTTGCGCCGATTGATGCGTCTGGTCGCTTCATGTTGACACGTGGCTTGGAACAAATTTACAGCCATAAAACCAGATCTTAAAACAATTCAGATTCAGGCCTTATATTTTTTTTTCCCGCTAATTCCGGTGTCAAGCGAAATTTCTGACTTCACACCATATGCGCATGCACAGAGTAATATTCTACGTATCAAATACGTTGAGAAAATTGATGATTAGGGCTCAGGGATTCGTGTTTAGGTACGTGTGTCGGGTTAGGTTAGAAAAAAAATATTGAGGTCTAAGACGAAGTCCAATATTTTTCAATGGTTATAGTTATTCCCGTGCTATAGCTTTTATTTATCTGAAACCCAAACAAAAAGTTTTAATTTACACAACACACATCAAAAAAGTGCTTGCCGAACTTTATTCCTTTACTCTGAGAAGCAAAATAACTGACAAACAGTAACAGGCCAGAAATTTCGCTTGACACCGGTTCCAGCGGAAAATAAGAACTTCGCTTCCGGTGCGCGCCCTGCAGCCAAACCTCATGTTTTAACATTGATTTCAATCGAAAATGATCAGAAAATTTGATGTTTTTTTCCTTGAACTCGCGTTTCGTTTTATAAGTTGTTGAATTTGTTAAAATGAAACGTTGAGTTTGTATTCAAGCAGATGACTTAAATTTAATTTTTTTCTCCCAGGCACCGTCAGAAACAAAATCTCTCCGCATCCTTCTCGAAAATGCTCGGGCTTGCCGATCTTCCACAGTTGACTGACAGTAAGATAACCTGTGCTCGCCGCGCTGTTGTCAGTCAGTAACGGGCATGCTTTTCCACTTCGATGCCACTGCGCTCCATAAAATACGTTTTCTGTTCTGTGCAAAATGATTTCATTGTCGCTCCATGACAAAGTTCGTTTCATGACCGTTGCTGCCGTGGAGTGTGCCAGGGTCAGCAGCCTGGCACACTATCGTTGGCGGACTGCAAAGATTAATTGGTTTCATCCTAAAATTCTACCTTCACCTTCAAAAGGAAAATAATGAGAAGAAACTATGTTAAGGAGCGAGGGAAACTTCTCTCACCGTCTGCGTATCACGAAGTTTCATTTTGACGCGATGTTTATTCTAACTTGGCGAAAACGAATATTCTCATGCGGGCCGTATTACATGCTCAGGCGGGCCGCTGGCTATTTTTTTTTCACTGAGACATTTCGGTCATTTGTCTCACAGTTGTATCAAAACTCGCCGTAGCAGTGTTCATTAGCCTATGTTTTCAGGCATTCTGTCCGAGATGACTTGATTTTTTTCGGTCATTTAAAAAAAATTCGGTCTAGGACCGAAAAGAATTAGGCCGCCGGTTCCCCAACCGTGGCTAAACCCTTCGCCCATGAGGGTATCTCCCGAAACGAGCATGTTCGGCAGACATCAACACAATATTTTTCGACATTGTCGCTTGTTCGTCAGTCCAGGAGCGTTTGCTTCGGTTCCAAGCAACGACGTTGCAGCTGTCATCGATTAATTTCTGCTCCGAGAGAGAGAAAGATCGATCGTCGTCTCCGATAATTTTCTTCCTTTTGCCGTTGCAGACGAACTTCACGCCGAACTCATCTTCGCTGAACTGAACTTGTACAGAGCCTTTCTTACCTTCATACAGGTCGGTCTGTGCAGGACTTTTTAATCTGGCTTGAAGTTCGTTGCCCAATGATTGTCGCAACGGTGGTATGTTGACCTTAGTGTTTGTTATCACCCCTTTAACGTTCTGTCGAAAAAGACACAAAAACATCTGCGACTGTCATCGAACGAGTTCAAAGCTTTGATGCCACAAAACTCTGAGGTCATGTACTCCCCGCAACTCAGTCCTTGAGCGTTTGAAAGAACATGTGATTGACAATAGACAGTAGCTGGGGGCAGAACAAAAAATATGGCAAATATTTCTGCAGTTTTTGGCAAAATTTTGGCGAGAATCTTTAAAATTGCAATGCTATTGGCCAATACGTAATGTTTTTTACAATTCATATTTCTTCCATATCGTATTCTCTGATTCTTGGTTTAAGTTCCACTGTAAATCACAATACCAGCAACTAGGCCTCGCGGTGATTGGAGGCTGATCAGAATAGTAATTCACAACGATTAATGTTGAGCTGTATTTTCTCTCTGACGTTTGAGTGTTTGCTGGATAAATAATCCGAAATGGATGGTTTTCTCAAACTAAAATTGGTAATTAAAAAAAGGGTAATTTTTGGCACAAACAAGTTTGCCAAAAAGAGTTGGTAAATTTTTTGGAAAACAGAGATTTTTGGCAATATTTTGCATCATCTGGCAACCCTGGCTGATGGATATTAACAACAGCCGTACCACGGAAAATTTTTGCAGTGCACTTTTGCACCGCTGCCATGTTAATCTTACCTGAGCTGTTTGTGTGGCTTCGCGTTAAAAGATACAGCTTCGGCGTCACGTGATTCATACTTCTCTTCCTTTGTATTTCCAACACTTCACCACCACCCGCGGACTAATGAAGGATCGTCGTACCAGCGACTTCTTCCATTCTCAGTACTTTATGACACAACAAAGGTTCAGCCGTTCAAACCAAACCCTGTCACAATGGTCGTCACCAGAAGTTCGAAATCGCAGAACAAGTGTGACGCAACAATAACGTCGTATAGGTGGTGAAAAACGAAACTTTTCGAAAGAAAGATCTTGTTTTTCTACCGTCTCTCACACCCGCTGAATGTGAAAAGACGCCGCCGTCGCAAATAAGTGTTTGAAACAACAATGATGAATTATTTTATTTTGTTTCTCGCCGTACCGTGTCGTGGGTTTTGAAAACGACACTCTAAAAACATTTGATTCCAACACTTCAAAAGTATCTAAGCAGCTGACGAGAATACCATGGTCCGATGGCCACATCGTCACTTAGAAATGCCAGTATTAGCAATAACCGTTAAAACTTCAACTTACCAAATTCAACATGTGCCATAAATTAAATTTGAAACTCGTCCGCGCTCTCAAAAACAAACCCCACTGACCCCGTCGCTGACGCATCGCACAGAAGAAAGTTGTCGATTCCAAAACTGCGCATCTCATAAATCGAGAAGTACAAGTGGGAGGCGCTAAGGCGTCACACACGCAGAAGATTGTGAACTTCTTCAAACATTATTCGGAATGGACGCAACGGAAAAGCGCGTTTTTGTGTGCTCCTGCTCAGCAATATTTACTTTGTCGGGTGAGGCTGGCGACGAGAAACTTCAATTGTCGCTGCTTTGTACAACTTCGTGTAATTAGTCCAGATATTAGATATTAGACCGCAAAACGGTGCTGTTGTATCAAGTGTACTTTATTTTTTGCGTTCATTGTTCGAAAGCAAGCAAGGCACAGGTTTCACTGGTAACGATTCTGTCACATGCAGCCAAACAGTGGTGAAAAGCCATACTGATTATACAAAGGCCAGAGAAAGGCCAACTTGGCAACCCTGGCTCCAGGGGTACGGTTTTTGATAAGAATTTACGTCTCACATGCGGTCGTGTCACTGAAGCGTTGATGTTAAGAGCATGGGAGACCGACAAGCGCACGTCCCCCCCAGCACCGGGACAGGCGAATGGGGGGTGCGGCGTCAGCATTAAAATAGAAATGTGGGCTGCCTGTATTCGGCGGGGCGGAAGCATCGCGTCAGCTGACGTGTTCTGATTGGTCAGAAACGCATCAGCTGACGTGCTCTGATTGGTCAGAAACGTATCAAATGAGGGAACAAGTATCCAAGTGGCGGAAAATGTAAGCATAGTTGCCATGCTTCCGTGGCTCGCAAATTTATGAGCTTATCACAATTGTTGGAAGTTGCCTGGTACTATATAATCTAATATATTCGAAGCAGTCAAGCTCCTATGAATCGAAGCTAAGTTCGTTTTTCAAAGAAAACAATTGTAGAAATAATACACGAATGAAGGTAACAACCTTCGCGTAGAATACGAAAACATGTTATATATTTACTATCCTTTTTGTGATTTCATCTGCAGGACGAAAACCTTATTAACTTCATCAAAGGAGCCCTGAAAGTTCGACTGTGTTACCAGACCTACAATTACTGTCACAAACTCGTCACCAGCGAACACTTTAACTCGAAACCGAACTTCAACCATTTCCTGGGAGGAGTGCTACTCGGTTGTGGAGCATTCAACATCGTGAGTCCAAGTTGGAATGTCGCTTTTATGCTCCGTCTTAGCTGATCCCACAACATCGTTTGTTGTCACGTGGCTTAAAATGTTTTCTTTTGCTGCAAAGTACTTGCGTTGCGCGAACTTAAAAGCAAGCTTGGTCTTGAAAACTTTGTGAAACACAGATTTTGCTTGGTGCGGATTTGTCTGTTTGTGGCTGTTTCTTTTTTATCGGTCATAGACCGGAATGTTTTTGAGATAACCGCAAAAATTAAGCCAATTCGGTCAGAATGTCTGAAAATGAAGGCTAAAAAACACTGTTGCGGCAAGTTTTTATACAACTGAGACAAATGACCGAAATGTTTTAGCGAAAAAAAACAAAACAGATCGGATGTTTGATAGCCCCACGTTCTTATGCCAACCGTAAAATTCTTAAAACAGACTACCGTTATTGTTTCTCCGCGTAGGGACTTTCCCTGCTCCCCCCACGCATCCTATCCCTGCTTGAATGGATCGGCTTCACGTCGGACAAGGGCCTGGGCCTGGGCCAGCTCAAGGAAGGCTACACCACCCCTAACCTGCGCAGCTCCCTCATCTCGCTATTCATTCTCGGTTACTATCTTTTCGTGTCGGTCCACGTGGGTGAGTTTGATTGGTCCTGTGCGTTCATGCGTGCATTCGCTCAGTGTCGGTTCAGGTTCGCTGACCTCAGCGCGGGTCTTTCCATGAGCCAAGCACGGCCCAACACAATAATTGGCATTTGGTCTTGTCGGATCGTCCTGCTCTCCGACGTCATCAAAAACTGACGCCTTTGCCTCCTACCTGAGCAATTGCGCTCAAAATGCTGGGAGAAGCAAATTTCTAATTAACTGAAGAAATGTCAGGTACCTGTTTGGAGCATAGCTGTAGTTTCAACTAGGAGTCGGAGTCGCAAAAAGTCGGACGTTTTCGGATGGAGTCGGAGTCGGATTTTTTTGTCCGACTCCGCAAGTCTAATTGAAATCGCACTCTTAAGAATTCCTGTTGAAATGGTGCAATTTCTTTTAAAAATTTTATTGAAACAGATAATTCTTGCTGTGTACCACGATTTCCAGAGTCGGAGTCGGAAATTTTGTAAATGTCGAGCATTTTACCTCCGATTCCGCAAGCCCTGTTTTGAGGTGGCCGCGAACCAAGGCGCTGCAATCAACCAAGCAACAGCGAGGTTCGAGCCACAATCCGCGGATTGCAATCCACCTTCGGACTAGTTTTGATCAACTCTCCTGTTGTTGAAAGGCTCCAGGCATTGAATTAAACTTTCTGCAAAAAAGCAGGCATGGACGTAGGAAGTATTTTTCTCAGGGAGCACCACTGGGTTTTTGCAAGTGTTGACCAAACGCATTTTTCTAGGAGCGGCAACAGTAGTGAAATTATATTTTTCCTACTGAAAACTAACAAAATGAATTTTCTACAAAAACGCAAAGAGAAAAATATCAAATTTTAAAATCTAGGACTTGCCCCCTAAACCCCCCCCCTCCAACGCCCATGACCTCGTGTATTATGTTGTCCGGGGCCCCTGGCAACGTTTGACCTCCTGCTTAGCGTCAACAAATGCCACGAAAGACGATGCGTTGCAATCCTATCAGCGCTCAAACACCTCTTCCACGTGTGTTGATGATGTGTGTTGATATCAGCGCTCAAACACCTCTTCCACGTGTGTTGATGATGTGTGTTGATATCAGCGCTCAAACACCTCTTCCACGTGTGTTGATGAAATGCGGGGAGAAAGGTCAGTTGACGCAAACCTCGTTGCTGAAAGTCGGAAAATCTTTCAACTTTAACAGAATCACACCCGTATTTTCAAACTATATCTATGAGCAAGACAACGTCATTTTCTTCCAAACAAAAACTCTTAACAGCCGCCTTTCAAATTGTTTTTCTTTAAATCGCGTTTATTTTTATTATTTTAGCTCCAATTTGTTTCCGTTTTGCCGCAAAACTTTCTTAAAAAATGTTGCTTTTTCGAAAAGTTTGTCGTTTTTTTTTCACCAGAGTTGATTTTTTCAGGGACGCACGATGCAGACTTGCAATACTGCGGCAAAGTGCTCGGCGAGATGTTGCATCGATTTCCCAAAGGCTGTTATTTCCATTTGTTTGCTGGAAGGTTGCAGCAACTGAAAGGAGACTTCCACAAGGTTGGAATCCCATCGCGCCGTTACTGTTTTTATGTTTGAACACAAGTTACCGTTTTTGTGCATATAACCTCATCTGTTCGCTGGTTTGCAAAAAGAAGACGAAGTCAGCATTAGAAAAATAATTTTCACTTTAATTACGAGAGGTTTCATGAATAAAAGTGCACTTTACCAAAAAATGTCTCTTTTTTCGCTCCGTTGTTAATTAATCTTATTTTCTTGCTCATATCGGGATGACAGCTGATTTAAACAAAAATGAATATCATCGAGTTTATATCGAATCATACTCGAGTAAGGTTGCGAGTTTATATCGAATCATACTCGAGTAAGGTTGCGAGTTTATATCGAATCATACTCGAGTGAGGTTGCGTTAAAAGTGATTCGAATCTCCACCCACTTCTTGCTAAAGCCGCTCGAACTTCCAGAGATAGATTATTATTTCACTTTCAGTAATTTCATTGCGCGCCAAATGCACGTCGATCTTGCTGTCATCCTTTCACACTGATTGAAGCAGACACGAAACGTTCTTGCATCGCTGTTGTATTCTTTGTTATTATTTGTCATCAGGCGATCGAGCATTTGGAGAAAGCTTCCAGCATCCAAACCGACTGGAAGCAGTTTTCCCACATCTGTTACTGGGAACTGATGTGGTGCTACACGTTCACCATGGATTGGACCAATGCTGCAAAATATGCAGAGACTCTGAGGTCGGCGACACATGGCGCAGTGTGGTCTGTCGGCGACACATCAGCTCCATTGCTGCGTTTTTCTGTTTGTTTTTGAAAACACGCCTTTATTTTAGTGAAATTCCTTTCAAATCGTATTTATTTCATCAGTTTTGTCATCAGTCTGTCCCTTTCTCATCCAACGTGCTCATCTTTACTCACATATCCCCCCACCAAGAGTTGCCTGGAGCATCACTTGCCCCTCATAATACGGACAACCTCCTGAAAGTCCATTATGCCTCACCCCCTAACAAAAGCGCAACCAATATGGCAGGTTTTCTTTGAGGTGCTTTAGGAACCCCATTCGGGCCCTAGAATTGAAAGTCGGGTCCGTAGAATCAGAGAAAATAATCAAGGGAAATGTCTGTGAAATTTAGTCGGAAATTTTTCGGGTCCATACGGGGTACCTAATATTTTCCTTGAAAAAAAACCCGTAGTATGGTTTTCATTCCTATTCTTTCTGTTGCATGAGCGACAGTTTCAAACTATTCGTGCGACACAAATCGTTCTGAAAAGAATCACTACACGATTCAAGCTGGGATCGTGCTAAAGCTTGAATCGGTTTTAATTTATTAGACATTTCATGGGGGGGCGAAGCGCTGACAGCAGCTGTGGCAGGACCTCTCAGTTTTTTTGCTGCTGACATAAAACATCTGTATTACTCACAACATCAACCATAGACTCGTGTTCATAAACAACGGTTTGTTCCGGCACCCTGTTGCTCTGGTTTCCTGCTATGACGCAGTAGTCCCCCCACCCCACTGCTGTGCTTTCCAACTTGTAATTTATTTCTGCGCCAGCCACAAGAGAAGAATTCTAGTCATTCGCTGATTGGTGCCATTGAAAAGAATGTTTGATTAAGTGTTTCGTAAAACACCCCTCGGCAAATTTCAACGAAAAGCCCCCCCCACACTTTCAGGCAGGTATGGCGCCCAGGAGCTCTGCATTGTGGGGAGTGAAGGCGTTGGAACACCGAATAAAACCAGTCAAACCGATTGTCTCGTCGGACGCCCCTCGACAGTATCATAAATTTATATCGTGGTTTAAAGTTGATCGCCAAATTATTGCGAATTTAATCGGTTTATATTTTTTGAAAGGGTTGTGGTCTTCTGGATGACCAATGCACTAAAGTTCAAGTGCAATTAATCAGACGCTAGGAGTTGAACTATGCAAGGAATTGATGTCAACGCAGAGAATAGCCTCACACTTTCGTGTTTGTTAAGTTCTATGCCCAAGCGGCAGAAAGCGGCCAACCAATTGCCGTGTTGGTGTCAAGTCTTTAATTTGCCGTGTTGGCGTCAAGTCTTTAATGGTTCGTTCATCCACATGTTGACCTTGACAAAGGTCATCTAATCGTTCACGCATGA
>JGI24158J21664_10004632_pt1 | contig 17739 bp, 10 predicted proteins | sample Ectturendosymbi3_FD_21664 | JGI IMG/M metagenome (IMG submission 21664)
ATCAGGGATGTTGTATCAATAGGCTTTTTTTACATGAAGCTGCAACACTGTTCTCAACACGCTTATCAACTCACTTGGTGTCAAATTTTACTGATTCACTACACGGATGATTGATCGAGTGTTGGGTCGTTGTTGACGTTTGATCGTAGTCCTTCTATGACGTTATAGAACTTAATGGGAATATGGTGGATGACTGTGGGCAAACGTGTGGCTGTGGTGANCTCTAAGCTTTTGTAAGTGCTCTTAAGTTTTGTACCTGCGAACAAAAGCGCATTGTTGGGTCTAAAAAACATTTCTGTGTAAATCTAATAAATATGTAGTTGGATTTGTGCTCGTCAAAATAGATTTCCGCGTGTGTGGATAAATATAATCTAGTTCAGTATTCTTCAACAGGAGTTCCGTGGAACCCTAGTGTTCCGGAAAACATGTAGTGAGGTTACGAGAGTTTTAAGGGTTCGGTGAGGGTTCCTCGTTTTTTAGGGGCAATGATTTCTTGCTTCGGTATGTTGATGCGTCATTATGAACATTTTAGATCACGGTGCTGCATTCAGATTTCAAGTAGGCCAGTTAGTTGTACAGGAGGTTGTGTGCAGTTAATAGCCGAAAAAGAAATATTGATAGTTGTTGCGTGGCTTGTTGTTCATTGTTGTACAATTAAGAAAAACGTTATTGTTGCATCACGATTACACAATGTTACCGATCTACAGTTCACAATAGAGAAAGAAGGCCCCCTTGAATTTTTGCAGTTTATTCAAAAGTATAACCTTGGGAACTCTGTTCCAAATATAGTAACAATGCTGCGGATTTTCCTCACAATTGCCGTTAGTGTTGTGTAGCAGCGCGGTGGCTGCTACATGCGGCGCGCTAAGTACAACATCCCCAGTAGTACGAAAGCTACTGGGAGCTCCCTTTAACCTAGTGCTTAAGTGCGCAGGCAAGCCGCTTCTTTAATTGCTACATGAGGGAGGAGTTTTTCGAAACTAAAACTGATCAAGAATTACTTAAGATCTAGGATGAGCACCTTGCCGTTGTGAAATCTTGCCACACTGTCTATAGAGCAACATTTGACAGATACTACAAATTTTGACATTACCATTGAAGAATTTGCCAACAAAAAGGCAAGAAAATTTACTGTGTAGAAACTTGTAGTTTTCATTTCAGAAACAAAGATAGTACTAATTTTTTACACTTTTTTACTATTTTTCCATATATGTCATTTTTGCTTTTTGTTTAACTGTTACTTACAATGTTTGAGTTATTTGGTGTGTATTTAAAACATACCATATTTGAACATGTGAGAGTACTGTACTATTATAATGGTGCACAAACGAGTTAATATATGTACAAAGCTTTAAGAGGGAGTCACTGTGCAATACGTATTTTTATGGGCTTCGGGGGCGCCAAGCTCAAGGGCCGCACCGGGCAGCCCACGCTCTAGCTACGCCACTGACAAAGACTGTTTGTAGAAGATCACAGAATTAGAGGCTGTATACTTTCTCGTAACTGCTCGACTGCTTCGGTCATGCTCGAGTGAACGCATAAAACTGAGTTATGTTTATTCTACGAACTGATTCAATAGGCGCTAGGAGTGTAGGCTTACGCCAGCAAGAGGACATTCTTTTGTTCGAACGTCTCGGACATTCAGGCACCTTGTCGAGTGCTTGTCCCTCTCCTGACTGGGAGGGCTTCTTTTGTTTCACAAGGTGTAATTTTGCTCGGAATCCCGATTGACCTAAGGACAGAGGTGAAATTTTACAAAAAAGGGATTGATTACCGAGGTGAAAATTCGTCTTTCCCTGCAAAGAAACGGCCGCAGATCTGAGGCCGACAGCAGCAGGTAGCCTGGATAAGTGCTAGCAAAACCGTTGTGGCGTCAGTTGCCAGGCAACAGTGCTAGTAGGTAAACAGCAGCATTTCTTGTCTCGCACAGTAACCCAAAGTTTAAAAAAGCAGGCAATATCAAAGTCATAAAAATATCCACCAGCATAACTATCTGGTAAGGTCTATCTTGACAAACTTTCATTATTTTAGATGATGGACTTGATTGACAAATAATTGAAAATTTTTCAGAGCGTTTGTCTATCTTGGGTTTTCCGATGTCAAAAAGTTGATTTTTGAAATACTGTGCAGCTCAATCAAAAACGTTGCAGTCTTCGAGAATGCGGTGCAAGGTTGCAAACTTGTACAATCAGTTCCTGTATTTACCAGTAAATGTTAAAATTGCACATTGGATATATATGCTTTTCAGACAAGGTGGTGACGGTGCTGGAATTCCTGTTATTTTTGCGTCGTATTTAATTAACTATTACAAAGATTGTCTTTCACGTTGGTGTTTAGTTTTTAATAAATTTTATCTTTGAATTAAAGAAAGTGTCATGATGACAGCAACTGTCACTTGGCAAGCGCTTTTTTAAAACTATCAGAGATAGAAAGACGATTTCTGGTGCAAGGAAAATCTGCTGACCCAAACAAAGCGAAGTTGTGAAAGTTGCTCTTGAACCCATAGTCCAGTTAAACTGATATAAACACGTTCCAATTCCAATCCTAACAGTTCCCATCAAGTAAAGATTTGGCTCATAAAAAATCGTAGAATTTGCTCAAAATGCTATTGGATATCAAACATGGCGACCATTTTGCACATCGGTATCGTGGATTTCATTACAAAGTTCGTTAAAATCCGTCTCAAAATGCATCGCAACCAACAGTATTTCTGGCAATGATTTTCCTTCTGCTTGTTAATTCATGGCTGGTTTCCATTTCGTTTTGCTCGCTGCAGAACCTAGAAACTTAAATGCCGATGAAACCTTTCACGTTGATATTGATGATCACAACACAACCTGTTGTTATCTGCATTTAACAAAAGACCCCAAATCCTGGCGTTGCAACCTCTCCGGTGGTGTTGCGTTGATTGTGTGATTCACCACGAACGGGATGTGCGTGAAGAACAACACCATACATATATGTGGCGTGAATAAGCAATAATAGAGTGATCGTGGCTTGTAATCTCTGGTGATACCAACGATGTCAACGATTGAACGTAACAATAGCGCACGCGAAGAGTGATCATGGCATGTGAACTCTATTGTTGCTTGCTGCCACAGTGTGAAACTTTGCGTATATGCCGCTCGGGATTTCCGATCGCAACACTGGTAAACCTTCCAGGCCACGTGGCTGAGATCATTCAACACTACAAGGTGTGACAAAGTCCGGTCTAGAAATGCCTGATTTGGAGCAGTTCGCTGGTGAACATGTGTGTTTCGACAGAGCGTAAACACTTTAACTAAGAAAATCTATTTTCGAATGAGAGTTGTTGATTTTTTAAAACAGATGTAAAATCACAAAAACGTATCGAAGCAATTTTTAGCTTTTGCACAGTTTGCTATTCATCGGATAAGACTTTTTGGCTCTACTTTGACCTTTATTTAAAACTTTTCGAGGTACGGAAAAAAATAGCCAGGTATTACTGTATCACCACAATCTGCAAGAAAATATTGATGTGCAGGGTTGCATCATCTTGCCAGAACTCTGTGGATAAGGCGCGCTGGCGGAGGGTCTTGCATTGCACAAATATACAGCATCCCAAACGTTGCAAAAATGTTTAAAAAATTTGATTTCTTTTTTGTTTTACTGAATATTGACGATCTTCTGAGGTCTTTGGAATATTTCCCTGGTAACGAAGGCGTCGCTGTGATTTTTCAAAGGGCGCGATGTTAAACTGGACCTGAAGGTGTGTTTAATGAAATGGGGTTTATGTTTATGATAGCAAAAAACACGGCTAAAAATGTTCTAGAAGCAAATCATTCTTATAATCACTACAAGTGAAAAATACGCGTTCAATCTGTGCGTTGAATTTATTGGTGAAAATATTAAACAGGTTCGTACAGGTTGGGATATAAGTGCTGGGGCACGGGAATCAACCTCATGATCAGATTGTCTCGTAATGAACTTCACGATATTTACTTAATTTTCTTCTCATCTCTTGAAGCTGATGCCAGAATTGTAGTTGGGTGTGAAATCTTGTTGGGGCTACAAATTTGAGTGGCTGTAGTTGCCGTATGGTGGGTGGGCGGCCCAGCTACGCTGGGAGTGATGGGTCGCAACCGGTTTTTATCGTGGTTTTGTCCAGTTCCGCAAGAAGCTCAACATGACAGAAAAAGTATAAACCTAGCTGAAATGAAACTCTGCCCGGGTTTCTATAACCCTTTCCCATCCTGGAAGAACATTTTTCTCTGTAGCAGTTTGCATTGTAGCGAAGAGAAATAATCTTTTTGTCTTCCGTACAGACCAGGCTTTGAGATGTGGGACAATGTTGGATGGATAAGGTGAACAGCTGTTATTGCACTAATGCAGGTGCTGGCATCCAAAACTGAGAGACCAAGTACCGTGCAGATATCGTAATAACATCGGCCTAATGGGAATAATGTAGGAGGCAACTTTGCGTAATATCCTTGCAAAACAAAAGCATCGCGGCGGTAACAAAAAAAAACGAGAAACAGTCGATTCAAACACATACAACATACTTTGTATAATGTCTGTAAGGAAAGATGAAACGATATATATAATGTATATATACTTTACATGCAGTGAAAAGGGCAAATAACGACTGACGATACCTTACAGTCCCACTACTTTTGACACCAATTCATTTGAGACAACATTCATTTTACACCACGACGATTTGAAGCAACATTCATTTTAGACCAATTCATTTGATACCACTTCACTTGTGACCACGTTCTTTTGAGACCTGTTTATTTGAGATCGCATTCACATGAGCCTGTTTCATTTGGGGCGACATTCATTTGAGAATTTTTCATTTGAGATCACGTTCAGTCGAGACCACATTCATTTGAGACAACATTCATTTGAATGGATGTGGTCTAAAAAAAAACGGGTCTCAAATGAAAGTGGTCTCAAAAAACGTGTCTCACATGAATGTGTGTTCAAATGAACGGGTCTCAACTCAAAAAATCTCAAATGATTGTGATCTTTACGAATCAGTCGCAAACCAACAAGTCTCCAATGAAGTTGTCTCAAATGATGTGGTCTCAATTGTCTCCACACCAAACCTTACATAAGCAGAAACAAGCAGGCGAATCAATATTGTATAACCCTATAATCTCAGCTTTTCCACAGCACCATGTAATCAATAAGCAACTTCAGAAACACGTTTATTTACCGCTTTTGAATACAAATAAAGATAAGTCATATAAGGAAGGATCAATGGAGTCCCAGATTTTGGGCCGTGGTGTTTTAAAGCCTCTTTCCCCCTAGTTGTTGAAGCTATTTCCAAAGGTGTCCGCTTCCGGTAGCAACACTGGTTGCATGAGAGTAAACCTGACTTACAGACGTAAATGATTCGTTGGAAGTAACAGGACGTCTATCTCTGTAAATCCTACGCATCATTTTCCTATTTCGAGATTATATATACAGTATACCTTTAATCCTACGCTTTAGCTTTTTGTACAGCAGAGAGACTCACAACATAATAGAACTCTAGGTGAATACTTTTTTTTTCAAAACATTTAGTCTATTCAAGACATATTTCCTGCTCCACCCCAGAAACCAACTGCATATTGGAAATGACTATAAGTTAAAATGAAGTACTGTAAATTGACCTCAATGCAGAATTGCTAAGGTAGTACCATATCCTATAAAACATTCCAACACTGAAAGAGATTTTCATTTCAAGGTTATATATGTGGTTTGACCAAGACAGATTGTGTCAATGTACACATCGAGATACTTGGTGCAATTAGCATGGTTTGTTTCGCAGTCATTAACTTTGAGATAACTAGTTCAGTTTGTTATTGGTGAAAAACGCGCGCCTTTGGGGTAATTTAAAGACAACGTATTAAGTCGCATTCGCTCGCCAATTGCTTGCAATTCACTACTCACTCTATTTTGCAAGTTAGTAGACTCCACGCCGGGTATCGTTAAAAATGTACCATCAGTTGCGTGAGTGCAGCTGTTTTGTGGGTGCAGACGTAAAGCACACGAAATAGAAAAGCATTGTTGAAAACATCTTCACGCGATTTCCCCATCGCTGTTGAGGATTTATTTTTGTAATTTTCGCACCATTTTTTTAGGTTGAGTGGCGATAAACAAATACTCATCGCCTGAGACTGGGTTTCGTCTACAGCAAGTTGACAAGTTTGTGGCGATGGCTACAGACAAACCGAATTGTTTTTCTGCTTGTCTGCTAAGTGTGCTTTTGTTTGAGAAACACTTTTTACTAGTTTTACTATGGCTCTACGTATCAATCCTAAAAGTTATGTTTGTTATCCGCAGCTTGTTGCAATCAACGCACTTTGAACTAAGCTCAGATATAGAAGAATTGTGCCTGCTGTTGTGATCTACATGAAGACAAAGCATCCATGGCATCAAGAAGCGCGGGAACCCTCGTCACTACACATAATGCTACATTCATTCCACCATCCATGATGCCGGGGTTTGTAGCTAGAGTTGAATTATGCTGTTGTGCATATCATAGACTGCGTATTAGCTCATCACAAACACGGGGCAAGCATTTATATTTTGTCCTACATGTATGTAATCACAGTATTGCGACTGTATTAGCTTGAGAAGTCCACAACTGTATGTACATGTATGCAACAAATTATAGACTCTTGCGCATTCCTCTCTGTTGTTTATAACGATTTTGAATCAACTTTTGTCATCAATGCACGTTGTCCTTCACGCGATTGCAAACATTTCTAAAATTACTTCAAAGCGCTTCTGATGTGCAATGCGGAATGCTTCAATCTTTCTGTGACGACATGTCTAGCCAATAATGAATTGTTTGTATAATCCTGTTGGAGGTCTCACGAATTATTGCAAAATGGCCACGTTTCAAGTTTGTTTAATGTTACTAACGATAAATTCTATATATCAGCTGATAAAAAAGATCGTTTTTGGTTTCTCAAAGCATTTTCAAATTAAAATTGGTCCGTTCCTAGGTTAAATTGTTTTTCACAGGATTGAGCTTGGCATTTAAAAACATGATTTATTAGAATTTACTTGAGTTCCGCCGATTGATAACTTTACTGTGTCAGAAAAACTGAATGTAGAGCTCATCCTGGTCAGTGTCGTTCTACAGTTTGAACGCTTTTCAGTTCTTTGCTTCGGCACCAGCCTTACAGTGAAGCGCCTTACCACGAACGAAGAATTTTGGTTTGGTTGGGACCTGGACTAGCGATGAAACTACCAAAGAAACACATCTGCCAAGTCTGCGGATGCACATACGTGATATTCGCGGACGTGGGTACATGCCTGCCTATTAAACTTTGCTCATAAAATAAAAATTGCAGCCGAAAATCATGCCTGCACAATGAAACGACAAATATGGTAACCACTAGTTTGTTAGTTCAATTCCACCTTTATGTTATTTCAACTACTCTGTATATGTGAAATATCTTTGTGGCAGTCAAAAGTCTTTAATGTTTTCCCAATACCCTGCTTATCCACTTCAGCTACCGCGGCTACATTCCCAATCTGCAGTATAAATACGGCGACACTTACGGCAACGCAACCTTGAAATATTTTCAAGACTTCCGCTCCGCAACTTTGAACGAAAGCAAGTCGACCTACAACCGAGGTGGAAGCGTAAGTTTATATACATGCATTGACTCTACTTCCAAAAACACTTTTCCGGTGAAACTCATCTGTCACATGTCTTTGGACGACATTTTGTTATCTTGCATGTTCGTTTTCTTAAGCTCTTCTTAGGCTGGGTTGTTTATTTTCTGTAAGACCAAAATATTTCAATAAGAGAGGAATACCCGCGAATTTGCAATTTTCAACCATATACGCTTGCTTAAAAAACTGCTTGCTGTGCATTTTGTCTCTATCTCATAACAAATGAAAAAAATAAAAAAAAATACCGAATTCTTTAGTTCAAACGCTTTAATCTGGTTTAGCAAGCTTTCTCCGTTTATATCCATTTCAACTTATCGTGTGGAGATGAGAGAATGTTGGATGAAACCAAGATGGTACGAGTAAGTTTGGTTCATGAGCGTCGGAAAGATTTTTTCAGGGNCGCAAAAGGTGATGAAATTTCATTTTTCCTTCTCGAAACTAAGAAANCGACNTTTTGCCACAAATGTAATAAAGAAGGCTAATTTCAAAATCCAGAGGACCTTGTCCCCTGCCTCTTTCCGGCGCCCATGGTTTGGTTTACACAAAAAAACTGAAAACAACTGCAGTAACTTAGGCCTGTACAACATGCAGCCCGCGGGCCGCATGCGGCCCACGAAAGCTTTTCCTGCGGCCCGGGAAAGCTTTCTTAATTGTAGAAAATGTTGCAAAAGCTCGACCTCGAATAAGCAATTGTCGTTCCAGAAGTTTTTCCATACTACAACGAAATCTACACATCGAAATGAAATAGACTTTTGCGTCCCACGGCAAATTTATGTTGATAATTCGACCCTTCGAGCTTTCTGAGCTGTGCAGACTTGCCGTAACTCATGGGATTGATGAAGCAAAAATGTTGTCGATCTGGCAGCATTAAATAATTTGGCAAACGATTCTTTGTTCAGTTTCCAACCATCTACACACACGACCCCGCCCTTGTACTCGGCAATCGCACGAGAACACGTGAAAAGTACCGAACTACACCGACGTGGAGTCGGTTCAACCTTGATTACGACCGAACAGCAACCCTTGAGGGAATCGAAAAGGTCAGCATATTTTTTTGCCACATTCTTGCCTGGTTCAGGCAGGGGTTAGACGCCGTAAAATGACACCAAAAAACGCAGCTAAAGATTTTGGTAAATGTGCAGACGAGATTTCCGAGGGTGGTTTTTGGCACTGCTTACCCAAACTCTAAACTGGTTACTAAGAACTTGGACCTATTTTGTCATGTGGGATTTATTTGCTTTCCAGAATACGTTTGACGTTACTAGGATCACTGCTGACGTCTGTTTCATAACCAAAAGCAGCGTTCCCCGTCTTTATCAAGATCAATTTCCTAGCATTCTTCTGCGCTGTTGTCTCCATGCCAAAACTTTGGAAATTCCCTTTTCAATAAATAGATGCGAAAGAAGATAAAGTCTCCGGTGCTTTGGCGGTTCGCTTTTCAAAATGTCTGGACCGTGAGNTACTCACAACGACCTTTTTTATCATAATTTCAAAACAAGATAAAGCCAANTATGTCGAAACGCATCTCAATTCGATCAAAAAGCTCTGCTGCATAATCGAGCTGTGATTCATAATTCCTGATGCAGCATTTTGTGCAAAAAAAAGCTTTTTTTTATGAGTAGGCTATTTATAAAAAACAGAAAATAGCTCCCATATTTTCAACAAATCTTTNAAGCGTTTGCCCATCCGTTGGGTAATACTTAATGCAACACATCGAAAACAACATTGTTGCAATTAGTTTTCGACCAGCCTTGCTTTGTGTTTTTCTCCTACTCGAAATAATGAAAATAACAGCCCAAATGTGTGTGATAAGAACTTATTCCTTATTCTAGTTAGCTGTGCTATATTTTGTCATTTGCTTTGTATTCACTGTCTACAGATGAGCCAGTCACACCGAAACCAGTACAGAGATAAAACTGCGAGACTGAAACCAGAGAAATTCTTTGTAATTCCTGTCAAAGCCGAAGAAACGTTCCCGCCTGTGCCTAACGTGTAAGCAAGTTTTAAGTATAGCCAAAGAAAGCGATTGAGTAAATATTGGAATTTTTCCAAGTTACAGTTTTTTTTCCAAACAACTTGCTCAAACGCCGCAACTTTGCAAAACTATGTTGCCGATGTAAACGATTGATATTACTACTTATGTTAGTGTGGTCAATAACTAACCTGAATGCGGGTAGTGCTAGATGACGTGGTCTTCTGTGGTTCATTCAGATGAGCGTGTGGTCTGTAATTTGGTTTCGTTTGCTTTAGTTTGACACTCATTTTAAAATAAGTTTGCGTTGTACGTTTTTTTTCCTGTTGTAAAAGTTTTAACTGCATTTGCTTTCATTGTTGCGTGAGTGCCTGATTAGAGAAAAAAACGGCACCGACAATTTGCACTTTTGGTAGCAGCGGGAGCCAATCCATACAAAATGCAGAGGACGGAATGACATCAAAGTGGACAACTTCAAGGCGCAGGGGACCCCCCAGAATCGGGAGTCAAAAACACGTGTGCATGTTTTACCGAGAAGGGAGTTCGAAATTGTTGCAGTAACTGCATTTCTGTTGGAATTGCCTCTTCCAAAACTAATTGTAGTGGGCGATATTTAATATCTTATAGCTCCTGTTGCACACAAGCAGTTTGTCAACTCTTTGTACTTGCAATGGGTGAGGTAATCCAAAATGCTGACCAAGTTTAAATGAGCAGCGAATGCATATGACCTAACTAACTTTTACTTGAGGTTATATAATGGGATTTTCTTGCACCAATCATAATCGTTACCGGCTTACTTGTAGCTATTACTGCTATATGTACATTTAGCAGTCAATCCCATTTTAACAATGTTGAGTATTGAAACGGAAGTCTTTTGAAAAAGAAAGCTGCGCTCAACCTTGACTTGAAAGAGGAAAATATCTCTTCTAGAAAACCTCATTTGAGTATACAGGCAAAAAAGGAGGTTGTATTTTGTAATTCCTGTTCAAAAATATTAAAATAATTTCATGTTACTCAAAGCAAGGTTTCCCAAACTGTGGTCCGCTAACCATCGGGGTTACGTAATGATTAATTCCAACCAAATAGTTCTTTGCCTTTTCTGGTTAAGTGTTGAGGACTGCTACCCGTTGCACTCACATAAAATCGACAAAAATTTTATTGCCTTGTGTCACTACCTGCATGCGTGAGACAGAGTTTCGGCTGTTCCAAATACTGAAGACAAAATAGAGGTCCAGACTTATCGTGGACTCTGACTAACGAGTGTGTCTGTCAGAAAGATATCCGAGCTTTGAAAAATTGCGGTAAGATGCATCCCCAATCTGCCACACTGATGTCATATTTGTACAATAAAACACTATTTAATGTCATTTATTCTTCACTTTGTACAATCCATCCGCACTGGTTGAGCGGAAAACTTGATGCGACATACGATTGAGGTCCGAGAAAGAAGTCGATTCACAAATGGTGTCAGTGTGGTCCACAAAGTTTGCGAAACCCTGATTTCAAAGGCTCAGTTTCCAAAAGCAAACCATAAATTGTATCATAAGATTTCTTAATCATCAGTACAAGTCAACGACTTTTTATCTACAGTATGTTATAAGACACTGACTCACGTGACGCAAACGTAAAAAATGCTGACTCAAGTGACGCAAACATGCCTGAAATCGTGCTTTATGTGGAAACTCCGAGATCAAGTGACAATCATCCTCCGCTCGATATTTTTAACGTCGAACAAAAAGTATACATTTTTGGCAAAATTGACAATTATCACTTGCAACATAAAAACGGTTGGTGTAGGACTTTGAGAAGTGCTTGATTTGCTTCTTGCATTGTGGTCTTGCTCATTGGTTTCCTGTAGTTGCTTTTGTCTTTGTTTTTGTTTTTTGCGTTTGCTTTTCATGTTTTGCTGCAATCGCCGCTTTCTCTTTTGTTTTTAGCAATTACAAAAAGTTTTATGGTTCAGCATTATTTTGACTTTGAGGTCATAAAATAATATTTTTGGTTTATTTGTTTCATTTTTACTTATCGTTTAATAGCACATAACTTGATGCATGCAACTTACACGTTTTGCATTTGAAATTTTTTGTTTGTGTACATTGTTTCTTGAGTGTGGTAATGTGGCGTGCAGTTAATTAAATAAGTATTAACTTTTTCAAACGTACTTTGAAATGGAAGTCGAAAAATAATTCCATGCATAATTTTTTTGTGAACAAGAGGTGTTTAGGCTTGCTTTGATGCACAAATGAAATGAGGAGGTTGTCGAAACGTCAACTTCTTCCAATTGCAGCCACTGTTTATATACAAAAAACAGGAAGGTTGATGAAGTTCAACAGATCCGCTTAGCTTTGGAGAATTACAGGAAGTTTTCATTTTCTCCAGCAGCAAAGCGAACTTGAAAGTACTGTAGTTGTTAGTTTACAGGGATATAGCATGTTCAATTCATGAAGCTAAATCTACAACTTAGTTCTAAGTAGACTTGAGTTGATCATTTAACCACTCGTGACATTTCCGTCAAGTATTGCGAGTTTTGTCGTTGCTTTTTGAGCTAAACACCGAAGTCTCACTGTAAATGCAAGGTGTTGTCAACGGCCCTGTGGCTTGCCGATCGTGCAAGCGATCAGGGTTAGCCTTGGGCGCATGCTTAGCGCAAGGCCGTTTTACATTTATCGGTAACTGAACCATGCGAGGTACGAGGTATGCAGCTTTTTCTGATCATTTTTAAATACAGTTGTCAAAGCGGAATTTTATTCGGGAGGTATAAACTGGTTTGTTTGCACAATCTGAGAAGAGATCGCTGGGCAACAGCCTGCATAACGCTTTGATTCTGCAGACGTGTTGCTGTATCTGCTGTTGGATTTTGCAGCAAGTTCAGGTTCGAAACAAATCCCGAAACTTTGCTCGCCGCTGGGCGGTGCCTGTTGCGTTAACGTAGTTGGGAGCAAGTTGCAAAAAACTGGGTAACACGATATGTAATGACGGTCACGTTCGAGGAATGTACACACCGCGCAAGTACATCTTTGAAAAGTCTCATTGCTGTTGTAAAGTGTAGAAAAGTTGCTAAAAAAGAAAAAACGTGCATAAATTTTATACTCAAACGTGTTTCAACTACTGACAGTTTTACATGTATTGAATTACTGCGCTGGTTTGCAGCTCAGACAAAAAAAAGAAATAATCTGACTTGAGAGAAAGAAAAAGTTAGCCTGTAAAGTTCGTGTTAAGGGTTTTGTAAATTTCATATTAATTTACCTGCACCAACTTGTGTATTAAAATATGACTGCATGTTCAAATCCAATCTCAGTAGTGGTTTGGAATGCTATGCATCGACAGCTGTACCCTCAGTCATTACATAAACATTTTAAAAGCTTTTCTTGAATACGTATCAGCAAAGTAAACATCACTTTCCACATTAGTTCAAAAAGATTTTTTGACAAGAAATGACACGTTTGGTGCAACAGTTCCAACTACAGTGCTGTACGTTGGCCAATATATTTATTTATTTGTATGAGTCAGATGAATGGTCCATATAAGAGGAATTAGACAAGAACACAATGATACTAAAATACGAAGACAAATCGCATTGCAAGGCATGTTTTAGATAAAACGCAAGACAATACTGAAAATGAACAGGCACTGAAAAACGCACCACCAACTACAGCATTGCCGTGAGCAACGCTTGGCACATGATAAGTTTTCACTGGAAATTTACCCCCACCTGGTCATTCACGTCTGTAGTTTTCCCCTTTATCCCACGTATTGACTGGTGTTCGGTTGAACCCTAAGAAAAAGCACATCCTCGTAGGTGAACACTCGAAGACTATTACTTTGCACAACAGTGTAGCTGTTGCCCTTGCACGCCACCGTATGGTGAAACAGTACTTTTCCGCTGTCATGTCTGACGTTCGTTAGCATTGCTTTTACTGTAATTTTCCATCAAAATAATGAAAAGATATTTAAACATGCATGAACACTAGGTTTTTCAAAGCATGGATTTCACGAAAGCTTTGCGTTAATGAAAGATCGATGCTTGCGTGCTATGTTCACTTTTGTGTGACTTTATTAATTAATTAATTAATTAATTCATTCATTCATTCATCCAACTTCCTAAATCACAAGTGTGCCTTTGGAAACGCAAACTAAAGCTGTTACCATCAATGTTTCTTAATAGAAGAAAAATCTATGATGATAGAGTTTTTGAAGAGCGTTTTGCGTAAAATTGCTGCAGGTTTTTTCAATCAGTAGATAAGATAATTTGTTTGTAAAACATGATTCAACTACAATAAAGTCACTCATATCCATGTCCAGATCTACTCCATATCGTGTGAATATACGCCAATAGTTACGTTGATATTTACGATGTATATAATCTCCACCGATTGTGGAGATAAGGGGTGACCTATTAGCTTTAACTAGTCTCAACCAAAATTGTTACAAGGTAAATGGTATGTAAACACTGAGAACAAAAGAGAGTACAAAGTGTTTCCCGTTTAAATACAGTAACGCCTGTGACTATGTCGCATTCGTTTGCTTTTTATACTGCAGCCAAAATGATTGGTAGTAATGATTTCGTTGCTCGCGATGTCAGAGCAACTTATATCGGACAAAATTAATTGGATTTCTGAAAGACCTTCAAAGGATGCAAGGTCGGTGAAGATCAACTTAACTCAATACCCGCGATTTCGAATAGCGTAAAATCGTGCCTTTGCAATTTTGACTCATAAATGATTTGAGCTTTAGGCCCAACTGTCGATTCTGCACAACCACTTTTCACTACTCAAAACATGTTATCATTTAGTGGAAAGAATTAATGATCAGAAAGTTTACATTTGTTACAAAGTTATTATTAGTTTCAGAAATATTGAAATTTGGTGTTGCTTGCGTCTCTGAACAGGGACTTCAGCATTCACTTGATCGTTTTACAACTACATTCGACTAGGGGGGAATGAAAACTCGCTCCAAAAAGTCCGAAGTTTTGTCTCTCCAGAAACACCAGCCAGTAAGGGCTGCAAGTGAGCGGTAATAGACTGCACTGCGGCAGATCGGAAAGTTCAATTACCTTAGGGTGGTATTCACGAATAATGGAAGGCATAGTAAGGACATTGATAGACAGATTTGTAAAGCACACGCAATTCTGCGTCAGCTTAATCGCTCTGTGAAGAAAAAAGGAGCTTTCAAACACCGCAAAACTGTCAGTTTTCAAATCGGCCTTTGTTCCGATCCTCCCTATGTTCATGAATCCTGGGTAATGACCGATAGAGATCGTTATCTCAAGTAAAGCGGCAGATGTGAGATTTTGTCGAAAAGTTCGCGGCGAGATGCTTCACGACAAAATGCGCAACTGGGAAAGTCGTAAATCGCTGAATGTCGAGTCACGTCGCCTTCGAAGAGAGAGAGAGAGAGAGAGACCTCGCAGCTATGATGTTTCAGTCACGTGACCACAATGTACCAGAAAAAATCGGGGAGGTACGTACTGCCGGCCACACACACGGGAAAGCGGCCCAGAGGTCGTCCAAGGACGCAAGGACGAGATGGTGTGATTTCATATCCGAACTGGCTTGGTCCTGTCTTGGTGTGGAGCCTGCAGAACTATCAAAAACTTGCTGAAAACTCGGTGCTGCTGCGAGTCCTTACAGTAATGTTTCCCTGCAACTCTCCCCAGAGTAAGAGCTGGTGAAGATGAATGAACGGTTTGATACCTCAATGCAGCCATCACAATTATCTACAAAACCTAACTTTGCCTGCAAATGCTGTAACTCCGCAGCTAGCTTTTCTGTTGAACTGGTGGTTTGCGAAAATGATCCGGTGATCTCCTACGTTTTTCACGATTCTATGACAATTGAGATCAATCAACTGGAGACAATTCATGTCAGACTATGCATTTGAGACCGCATTTATTTGGGACCTCTTAATTTTGTGACCATATTCATTCGAGACATCTTCATAAGAGACCACATTCACTTGACGTCTGTTGATGTGGGACTACGTTCATTTTACATCACGTTTAATTGCAGCTCTTTTCTTCTTGTTTCATATACATCGACATGAGTACATGTTGGTCAGAACTTTGATGTAGCAAGATATTCCAAATGAGCGGGAGTTTCTTCCTCGTAGATGTGTCACGAAGATTTAAATCTGGTGCAGTCATGCAGAATGTGGTGTGAAGTCAGCACCCCCACATTCACACAAATCTGAGCCGCACAGGCCCATTGGTTTTATGTTGGCCCCAAATCGGCCAACACCAGTCCTCAGGCGGTTGGGCTGAACCCAGGCATTTCTGGGGAGGTCGCAGCTTGGTGGTTGTGGGCCGAATGCGGGAATGAAGGATTGGAGAGCTGGAGAGGTTGGTGTGGTTGGTTCCCCGTTAGTTGATAACAATTCCACAAAGGGGCGAAGGTGCTTTCTGGAGCGGAGACGTTTAGGAGATGATTTTAAGTGCAGAGGTTCGTGTAAGAGATGTTTCGGATTGAGGGTTTTGTTCTAAAGTTTCAAGCATGAAGCACTGCGCCTTGTCTCAGGCGAGGTGATGACAGATAGAATAGGCAAGAAGTAGGTGGGTGTGATTCGAAGGCAGCCAGTGACGACGCGCATCGACTCGTTTCAGAGGTACATCGATGTGTTGCGTGTGAACGCTGCGCCACCACAGTGGGGCACAGTACTCTGCCCGAGCGAATGCAAGAGCCAGGTAGAGCTTTAAAGGAAGCTCCCCAGCCGACACCGACACTGGCCAGCGGCTTGATAAGTGCCATTCGCGACGAGACTTTCTTGTGGAGTATGTGTGCTTCCTGAACGACAGAGAGCGACGTACCTCCCACTTTACAGCGAGTGAGTTAGAAGCTTTGTAAGGTGACAATGCCAAGGTGACTCCTTTCCGAATCTAAAGTGACTCAGGATGGACTGTATTGTAAATCCAAACGTGCTTTGAAACGCCCCGGACACCAGGAAAACGAATCATGCCTCGGGTTCAGTTTCGAGCGTTGCATCTCGGAGATGACACTTTGTTAGACCTCTTAAAAACATTGCATGTTTCCTGTACAAGCTCGCTTCTTTTTTTTAGGCCACCTCATTTGCCCTCTATTTTAAATAAAAAAGTTAATAAAGAGAAAAGAAAAAATACTTTATTTTTCGTTGATGGAAGCCATCACGTTTACAAATCCGAAACAGCATAAAAGGAGAAAAAATTCCGAACTCCTTGAGAATATAATTGCAGATTTGCAAACAAATGACACGTCACGTTTACAAATGAGGCGACTGTCCTTAGAACAGTGGTTCTTAATCTTTTGTCCATCACGCCTCCCTAAAGTAGTTTTCCTTTGACTCACGCCCCCTTTACTTTAAATAAGTTGTAAAAACAAGGGCATTTCTTGGTGAATTTGTTTAATTTTAAAGTTTTGTGACAAACACTTTGTCCAGGGTTTTGTTAAGGCGCTTTAGGGACCCGATTCGGGTCCCTAGAATTAAAAATCGGATCCCTAGAATCGGAGAAAATTATCATCGGGTCCCTAGAATCAGACAAATCGGGTCCTTACAGGTCCATATCGGATACCTAACATTTTCCTTTAAAAAACTGCTATGTGCATAGAATACAAACACACACAGTTTGCACAATGCAGATTGGTAAAAACAGACACAACAGAACAATTAATAGCCAGTTTGGAGGTAGAACAACAGGATTACAGACACTTTCTTAACACTATTGTTCACTAACCCATAACACTTGGTACAACACTACATTGAGATTAAGAAACTGAGTCCAACCCTGGTCAAGGCCGGTAAAGTACGGAAGTATTGAGGCCTGCACACGCCTTCAAACAAACAAACACGGTAACGTCCGAGCACTCAGTCACGAAGTAAAATGCGGTTGTAGTGTTCAAAGAATAAGGACGAATAGAAATGATCTGACTGCATCAAAGCATGCAAAAATACTTTGTTAGAATTTCTGCAGTATTCAAGAAAGTGTTATATATTTTTTCACAATAAGGCCTCAAGGTAGGAATGTTGTATTTGACCTGATGAATGCTAACACTCGCTCCGCAGCGCAGGTTGTATAGAGCCCTGAACCCAAAATTATAGGCCACTGATTGTTTGACAATTTTGGCCAAGATTTGTCGCAGCAATATTTTGCAGCATTAGAT
>JGI24158J21664_10004633_pt1 | contig 17737 bp, 14 predicted proteins | sample Ectturendosymbi3_FD_21664 | JGI IMG/M metagenome (IMG submission 21664)
TTGGAAGGACCCCAGTTTTCGTGGTGAGTACAGTCAATTGTTTATCTACAAATTACGTGCTTTCCTTGTCTATTCTAATCACAAGTAAGTTTTCCTTTTCACGGCTTTTACTTCCATAACTTCAGCCCCCCCTTAGAAAAATCCTGGCTGCGCCCCTGATATCAGTTAAAATACTCTAGTACTTATTAAACAAACTCTAAAGCAACCCATGTAGAGTGTGACAGTGGCTACTGGATACTTCACACGCAGAACAACGAGTTAACGAACCGGCTATAACAAAAATAGATCCATGGAATTGAAAACGTTTATATCCTACTGCCACAGTCAAGTTGCAAAGCAGGCAAGAATATTAAAAAGTATACCATCGTTAACGATGAAATGCTCGTTGCTCCCCACTAATGTCACAGCATAGTGGCATATGACAACGTTAATGTTGGTCAGAAAACACGTTTCAATCAATTCCATTCTGTTTGACCACAACAAGCATCACTGCAGAAATTTTAACAGTCGCTTGAATCATTTTTATTGGCTCCTGGACAAACCTTAGCGTTGACTCCGGATCCGGCTTCTCCGGGTAAAACTTAAAGCTTTGGCTTCGGCTCCTTTCCTGCTCCCGCGTAAAATGCAAACTCCTAAACTTCTGCTCCGTGATCATCTCTGGTCTGTTATGAACGTGGTCAGTTATGAATAGGTCTGTTTTAAATGGACATAACATATAAGATCTACCTGTCCCAGTTTGGTGCGAGCAATATGCCGAAAAGCATCGGCTGCGTGCTTGGAAATCAATCTATACAGTGGAATATACAGTAGGCAAATTGTCATAAATAACCAACTTGCAGGAAGAGACGCAGAACTCTTCAAAGAAAAAACGAAAACGGACTTTGTTTGTCAGCAAGTATTGATAAACAATAACTCCATGCTTCAAACAAAAATGAGTGTAACAACAGTTTAATCTTTAATGTTAAGGCGATTTGACTTTGGCTCTTTCGTGACCTTACATATACGAGAACTACACCTATGGCAACTACCTGTGTGCACAGCAGAGCGGTGTTTCCCTACCTGTTTTTGGCTGCAGCACATTTTGCAACTCAGTTTTCTTCGCGCCGCACGCCAAACCTAATGGCTGAAATGTAACTAATATAAATGTCAACGTTCCTTTCAGAAAAGTTAGCTTGAACTTTACGCTTGCTGTTCCTATGTAGAGACAGCATAATTCAAATCCGCTTAGCTTTTACTGGCAAACTCAACGGCACAAACACCTTCAGTCGAAAACCTGTTTTTCCGGCCAACTTCTCCTTTGTTGCCTTTCTAAGCAAAACACGCTTCTGAAAACTCCAAACAAGGGAACGTATTAGCAGTAGCGGACACAAGCTAGTTTGGTGTGGGGTACGCGCCATCAAGTTGCGATGAACTCAAAACTTCACTCACAACGCCATATTTTGTAAATCAATCATCTTCGCGAGGTGTGCGCAGGTTGCCAGTTCACAAACTAAGCTTCGGTTTGAAGCAGCCCGATTAATAAATCAAGGCAAACTTTACAATTCGTTGATTTAAGGAAAACTGCAAATGAACCAATAAGGAATATAGCACACAACAAACATATGACCGCATGGCAGGTGCGAGTCAGGTATCTTGAGGATTCGAGATAGAACAGTTTAGGACTCAGGGGTCGGCAACCTTTTGCTAACTGTGTGCCGACTTAAGGTTTCAAATTATTCAGTGTGCCAACAGTGCATGGCGTTACTGACGGGAGAAAAGGGTGCGAACTGCCCTCCCTGGCAAGCTAAATGTAAAAACCGGTTCCCCACTTAGGTTAGATTTCGGTATTTACTATTCTTGTTTTTCAATAGCTTGTTGATTTTGCGTTTTTTGGAAGTTTTTCGGAGTGTTTTCCGGTGATTTCGGGTTTTAGTATAGCCATCTACATTCGGATTCACGATCATTTCTCAAAATTTTTCTACGTGTTGACCAGTGGGTCCCTGTGGTGTCCAGTGGCGGAGACGCCGGAGAAGCGGTAGGGCAAGGGGGGCAGAAAAAATTGAGGGTAATGTAAACGTATGAAAAACAAAAAAATCGTTACCAATTATGCTTGTTTCTGTTTAGAAGCAATGTTGGCCTCAACAGTAAGAACAGAAATTATAGAAACCCATTCTGAATTTTCTGGGTGCGCGAATGGCTGCAGTAAATTTGTTTCAAATCGTTCTTGACAAACCATTAAATTACCTATGATCCTGTTATAAAAAGAGCACCACTGCCCCGTCATGCCCCCGCTCTCCGGCGTCCCTGGCCGTAGGGTTCCCGATCCCTGTAGGGGCGATATGATGCTTATTCTCATTGCAGGCTGCATCTGCTACAGCACATTGACTGGTGGACGCATATTGCAGTAGTACCGTTTGATTTGGAGTGATCGTGGCCAACTGAAGCTGTTTTAGATTTACAGTAGTGGTTCTCAACATTGGGCGTACGCCCCACAGAGGGACAGTTTTATTTGTAAGGAGGTAATTGAGGCCGATTGTTGAGGTATGAGTCCATACTTTTAAATTAATTTTTTTCTTCAGGTTGGTACACAATTTTAATTTAAAGTTGCTTAGAATTTTTATATTGCCACATGGGGGCAGTCACGATTTTAAAGGTTATTAGGTGGGGCATGTGCAAAACGGAATGGGACAGTTCGGTGCCGCCGTTTCGGCGATTGACGTTTCGGCGATGAAATGTGAAATGTGTTTTCCTTTGGAATGTCACCAAAGGGCAAAAGTTCGCACTTCCGTCGTCTGGGAAGCGTGTAAGTGCAAGAGTCAGTCTAGAACTTGTACCGGATATTTCCAATTATGCTGTATTTATTGCGATTCATGATGCATACCATGGATTTGGAAGTGCCATTTCTGCATATTCGTACACCGATAGGCAACTGATGGCAAGAAAGTACGATATATTCTTAGATTAGCTGTGAAAGGCAATCAAAATGATACCTACGTGAAAGATCAAGCAATAGATGCTGTCCAGGGTTAATTTTTGTGTAAACTCATAAACGCCTCATGCCAGCAAAAATAAACGTCACAAGCCATATTTCTTTACACACGTGGTCACGGTCGCACTAAATTCTTCCAAAATCCTGGCGGACGGGAAACTACACTGGCCACTGGCCATCAGGATGACAACAAAACACTCATGAAGCAAACATCCATTGTAGTCTAACCTTCAAAGTATTTCAAAAACACACATTTTTTTCGCATAAAACATTTGCGACCTCCATCACCGAAACGACAGCGCCGAACTGTCCTAGACCGTGTGCAAAAAAGGTTGGGAACCACTGACTTAGAGCATCGAATTCGATCTCACCAAGCAGAACAGGAAAGGAACACAGACTAATAGCATTACGTTTCTTCAAAATTTACTTTAGCATTATTATCTACCAGAGTGATCCTGTCGATGTAACATTCTGACTTCGACAAGTTGAATAGTACTGCGATAGTTAAAACTAAAGTTGAGATACAGAATTAAACTGACGTCGAAGATTACACTTTTTAAATTGTCATTTAAAATCTTTCCAAACACTCATAGTAGTTTGATTTTATAATTGTTCTCATTGCAGGGGATTATTTTAATTATACATAACAAGCAAAGAGCAAGTTGATACTGTGCATTTTGTAAGCGAAATTAAGAGAACGAAGAGAAGCAAAACATTTTGTAATGAGTGAAAATATGAAAGTACTAAAAAAATGAAGTCGAGAAAGCGCTATCACTAACTTTACCCCGTAGTTTCCCGACCTCTGGTTAAGGCTTTAAAAAGTCGGGTGTGTAGAATGTCAATTTGTTTCTTCGACTCTATCGTAAAATAAACTTTCGTTGCAGTTTCCATCTTCTGTTATTTGTACACGCAGACATACGCCGTTGATAAACAAGTTTCCGATTCTTCGTCAACGGCAACAGCGTTTTTGACTGGAGTCAAAACCAACCATTACACCGTTGGAGTAACAGCTGAAGTGGCAACAGGAAACTGTGAAAGCAGCCTTAACCAAAGTCGTTGGGTTGACTCAGTTTTTGTTGATTCTTACAAAAGCGGTGAGTTTGTGTCAGCACGAAACTTCCTCCATACTGCACGTTTTATTGCTGCTTTTCATTAAGCCGAAGATTGTTAGGGCGAAAGGAGATGCAAAGAGTCATTAACGTTTTCAAAATATCAACGAATACATGAATAGAGTTATATTTTCTGAAAAGTAAAACCTTGAAATATATGAAGGGATCTCAGTACTTTTGGAAATTAACTGAGTGTGATATCTCAAGTAACCAAAAAATACAAATCTTCATGAAAACATGAAAGAAAAACGCCAGTTACTTACCATTTAAGAAAAGTGTTCAAGCAACCATTTTTCTATAAGATTCACTTGTCTGCTGATTAAATTAAAACGCATGATGCAGTCATGCATAAGTCGTTTCTGCTGCTATTTTTGCCTTCCTATTTGTTGCTGGGCTTCATGACCCGTTAAGAATATAATTTGCCATAAATTTTCCCAAAGAAATTTGGCTTTCTCTTTCTTTGCTACATCTGAAATTTCAAGTCAAATGAAAGGTACTGCTTTTTCACTACACATTTTGTTTGCCACAGCAGCCATTTCAGGTGTAATTGCGGATTTTTTTCAAGTACATTTTGCGAACCACAAGATTTTTTCTAACAAATTAGTCTGTTTAAGTAAAAGCGAAACATTCACGACTTTCACCAATCGACCTCAGCCACACAAACAGTACACACCTCCCATCATAGCTGAAAGCATCACGCCCAGGCTTGAGTTTAGTAATACTCAAGGGTCCAACCACCTCAAACAATGTCCAAAATTTTTAAGGAATACTTCAGTTTAGCTGATCATGCTCATTAGTGTGCACTATGCAGGCCTTTCACTAATCTCGTTTTCACGAGCATTTGTGCTTTAATCTTCTATTTTCTTGTCAATAAAGACCGTTGAAACTTTTAACGTTGCACACAACAGCAGCTAAATCAGTGAAAAGGTTTTTCCAGACAAACATCAGCGCACAATAAATTCATAAACTTCTATCAAGGCGAAGTCTGAAACTTAAAAAGATCTTTTCCATTTTCCGGTGTTTCGAATCATGTGCTTCACTTAGGTTTCTGGCCCAAAATATTATTTTGCAGTCTTCATTTTTTCAATGAAGTAAATTCAAATTTTGGTTTTCGTTGAAATGTTTTTTCTGCGTACAAAGCAAGTCATTCATATGTTCCAAGTCGATGAGGGTGCTACTGCTGGATGCTGCAGGATCAGCCGTTTGCTTTTTGCGGAGAATTTGGTGAATCCTCTGAACAGGTCTTCAGTATGCACTGGATCGGTTTTCAGCTGCGTGCGATCAACCTCGAATGAACATTAGAATTAAAAACCGAGGTATTATGTCCATCCAGAAACCCAAACAAGTGCGCGCTGCAAGGAAGTTCAGAGACACATTTTCCGAAAAAATGCTTTAGCTCACGTCAGAGCATTTGATGAACGTTTCCAGCAAGTACGCAATGAGTTGTTTCTGTTGCCAAGAAATTTTAATGACGTATCTTTGTTTGCAGTTGCCATTCAAGAAACGATAGCTATAAATCAATTGCTGTACGTTGCTGCTTCTGACGATCCTATTAGATTTTCCAGAATAAAGCGTTGCGCAATGCAATTTTTCTAAACAGCAGAATTGTACACCAATCATGGTTAGCCGAAGAATTGCAACCGCGTATAACATTCTCTCCTAATACCCACAACTTGCACGATGGCCAGAATAATAGGTAATAAAATTCGTATTAACTTTCGTATCGAAAAAGCTGTTGTGTGGTTTAAATCTAAACAAGCAGAAGGGGAGTTTGCTCGCTGTCCGATCGTTGCATCTGTTGCTCTAAAGCCAGGCTTGTTCATGGGAATGAGATTTTCATGGGATATTGGACAGGGGACANAGGACGAATGTACCATCGTCAATAATTTTTTGGCATATAGCAGGAAATTTCTGAAGTTGAATANCAGTGTTATATACAGTATTTACAACTTAGTAAGTATAGTAAGTGTTTCAGGTAAAGGTTCACTGTCATGGCGTTGTGATGCGAGCCACCGACGGTAAGGTTGTTGCACCTACTGTTTGGTGACAACTGAAAAAAGATCACCAAATTTTTGTTGCCCTCCCTAAATGGACATTTTAGTGTGTTTTAACCACGGTTCTGTTGAGGGTAGACCTTAGAAAAGCACATGATATAATGTACTTGGTTTCAAGTGCTGCTCGATCGATGCGCAGCTGATGGTTCATAATTAAAGAAATGCAACTTTACATTCCATTTGAATAAGAGCTGATGGTGTGTGTTCAGTAGGCGAAAATTATAATCTATTAACATCATAGTGGTTGATTCTTGGTTGCGAAAGAACTTCTTTCACGATTAGATTCAACTTTGCAGAACGTTTTTTTTCTCATAGATATTGCTTATTTACACCTCCACTCATTTTGTGTTACAGACAAGTGGCTAAAACGTTGTTGATGTCACAACAGAAAATACTCGAAATTATAAATGAGCTGTGCGTGAATGTTGTCTGATTTTCTCCTTTCCATATTTGCTGCAGCTGACAACAAATGGCGATGAGTGTCTCGCTCCAGGGATCAGCATTTTTCATAACCTTGTTGCGTAAAATTGTTGCAAATCAGGGAAATCGAACGGAGTGGTAACGACCACTCGTATCAACCATGCCACACCATCCGCAAGCTACGCACACTGCGCATACAGATTTTGGTACAGTGATGCTGAACTGCCCCCGGAGGCGAAGGCGCATGGATGCAAAGACATTGCTGCACAGTTCATCCAATACTCCCATTTGTTTAAGGTACGTTATGATATCTGAATGGTGACACATTGTGATATCATGCTTGTTCACATCGAACCTCATTTGACTTTTTTGTTTTCTTTGTCAGGAACTTAAAATATGTTTCTGAGTGCTATATAGCACAATCCGCATAAGGCAAAAATACGCAGTAACTTGTAACTAGTCGTTTAACTGGATGCAAATTACGAATCACAACAAAAATTATGCAAATGTGTTTCGCTAATAAGCAATGTGAGATGTCTAACAGCATTACCCAAAAAGGAGCAGTTGGGGATATTTAATTTGAAAAAGAGCTGAAGATACCTGCTCAGTAACCGAATTTTATCATCATACACTGTTTGATTCTTTTCTGTGAAAGCATTCTTTTCGATAGATACTTTTGGATTGACGTTTGTTGCAAATATCAATGAACAATTTTTGAACAAGAGAAAACCGATTTCCTTTCAAAACAGACGTGTTTTTTTACAATTTTGATGACAGCAATTGGAGGCAGGCCGAAGCCTGAATTGTGCTTCTTGCCGGGGCAGTTGAGGTGAACGCTCTTGCCCAAGGGGCGTTCCGGCCCAAGGGCGTTAATTCACTCAGTGGCCGAACACCCAACCTTCCAATTGAGAAGCGGACACTTTACCACTGAGCTATTGCATAAGTTGAAGAATTATTCAATATTCCCTCTTTCAACTTAGAATTGCTCAACTTGTAAGGGTATATAAAATTATGTCCTTCTTTATTTCACATACCACGCGCAATGCCTGCCAACAACCCGGTTGCTTTAAAAAGTCTTAGCGTGATCACAACGCCTTGCTGAACACACTTGAAATATTCGCTTTGCTTGTGCATTTCTAAGTATTCCAGTTTTTTTTCTGTGCTGATGTTGAAACTCAAGTTTTCGAAACGGTGCCGTTTGTAGGGTTGATAAAAAACAATCTTTGCCGACAGCATGCTGATTGTTCAGCAAAAAAGTAATTTAAACCAAACGACATCTTATTAAACAAACATCGATATATGCTGATTCAATTTGTTGAGGTTATGCTTGGTGGTGGAAGAAGTTATTTTCAACCGAACACAACCACTGATCCGGAAGATCCTACTAGAAACAATAGAAGACAAGATGGCCGAGACCTGATTGCCGAGTGGAAAAATGCTAGACGAAATTCCAATGCGCTTTATGTCTGGAACAAAAACCAGCTACACGCTGCAGATCCTGCAACAACAGATGCACTTTTAGGTACTGTGAGAGATCTCTTGTCAGCATTTGGTAAATGATGCGGTGCAGAAAAAACTTACAGCTAATTCATTCCTGCAGGAATGTTTGCACCTGTCGACTTGGACTACGATGCAGATCGTCAAAAAGATACAAGTTCTTCTCAGCCATCTCTTGCTGATATGACAGAAAAAGCAATCAAAATGCTAAGAAAGAACGAAAAGGGCTACTTTTTGTTAGTGGAAGGTGGCAGAATAGGTAGGTGATAAGACTGAAAACCGTATTTGAAGCGTTTAATGGTTAGCAGTGNCTTTACGACAATTTTGAAAATTAGAATGACTGACCTGTANATGCTTAGATTTTATNCTGGGTTCGTTAGTCTGTTTACTGAATATATACTGCATACGTATTTGATTTGAGGTTGTATAAGATGAGTTGACAACTTTATCTGTACGGCGAACAATGAGTGTGTCGGAACGTTTACTTAAAACCTCGTTTCATAATAGGAAGTCAATTAATAAACAACTATACCGCGCGCGAGCAACTTTGTTTCTGCTACGTATCGAGTGACTACCCTATGGTTTTCAATGGATAACTTTTAGTGATGGGAAAAAGTGCTTCGCCGCCTGTCAAAACTTTCACTGACGTGACGTGAAATTATATCAGATTCTACCGATTTTAGTCCCAAACAGTCTCCATCGCGCTAGACCTGCTGTACATCGCGCTCACAATTACCCATTTCTGTCTTTTAAAAGTTAAATTGTGAATGTCTTAAGAAGCATTAAAATTTCGTTTAATGCTGTGTTTGGGTTTTGCCACTCAGGAAACTTCCCGATGTTCTGAACCGCGCAACTTATTTCTAAAAGCCAACAATATACTTCTTTTGAGATTACTCAACTCCCATTGAAGTACACACACGTTAAAGTTCGCATCCTCCATACATCCGAATAATTACGTCGTCACGAATTCTGGATTAAAGTTACTGAACAATTTATTCGTTTTGAGCAGACAAACACATCAGCTGGTCATCAGAAAAGACCATGGGCGTGAGAAAGATTTTTTCCGGGGGGCCAATAGTGGATATTTCCATGGAGGTCAAAAGCATTTTTTCCGGGGTGGCAAAGGGTGGTGAAATTTCATTTTAACAACTCTGAAATTGAGAAAAAAACATTTTTGTGCTGAACGATTAGTAGCAAAATGACAAATTTCAAAATCCAAGGGGTGTCTTAGCCCTCCTTCCGACGCTGATAGAAAGGACGAAAGGTCATCTTTACTATACTTTACCTTTTTAACAAGTCATGAAAAGCCAAATTGATGCATATTTTGCGTTCATTTGTGATTAGATTCCAATGCAAACTGTCTTAAATTTCGCTGAAAGCATTAAGGTGCATCTGCTTCTGTTTGTACGTGAGTACACAGCAACTAATTCTCGATTGCAAGCCTTTTTTCTATATTTATCAAATCTTCCATAAAATGACGCTTTTCTCCATTGGTGGCAGTCATTGGTGGCAGTCTAACACACAGGCATATTTGCATGACAAAAATCGGAAGTTTGACATATTTTGATGGCTCTTGGTAAGAATATTTTTATTTGATGTATTTGAAAGTTGCTCGCGTACTGCTAAGTACGCTTCTACCAGCAAAGTCCGCCCAAACTCCACAGATTCCAATCGGATACTTAAGCGGGAGCTTACTGTATATATCAGCTAAATCGATTTTTGCCATTCACGATGCCGGTCCATCCTGCACATCACAATTCGCTCGTTCCTCAGCATCACACGAGTCAACTCGAAAAAAATATTTAACTAAACTCATGTTTTCGAGCAAATCAACCTGTTGCAATTCTTCATTCAACATCCAGCTTCCTATCTTTTATTCTAATGCAGCTTAGCCTTCACTGCTCAATATCATGCAGCTCAGTTCAAGTTCTAAAATTCGACATCAGACACAACCCAGTTTCACGCAGTTTAACCATTATGGCAATTTCTGCCAGAGGTATTGCATTCCAATTCGAGTCTTTCATTGTTGTCGCTGCAGTCGCACTAAAACCAACCTCACGACATAGCTCAGCCACCAACTGCCGGTTTCAATCTTTAGATCACAAAACGACGGTTATTCATGTTCAACGGTTCCAAAAATTCGTAATCTGAAAGTGTAATCGAAAGCCTTTTTCGGATAACCGTTGATAGGTTTGCTCGTTACAACTTGCAGAAATCTTTCAGGCGTGTTTTGTTGGACTGAGGTAGTTCCTATCAGTGAAACTCGTATCACGGGTCAGGAATAGAAGTGATTTTCAGAAGTGTTCCACGCGATTTATCTTGGCCATTAGTTTTCCAATTTTGTTCAAGAATTATTTGCTATGCAGTGAAGATCCACCGCTGAAGAACAATGAGAGCTTTGTTTACATTTTGTATACACGAGTTTTAGGCTGCATAGAGCTGGGGTATAAAAGAAAATAACATGCTTTCAAAGAGTACATTATTTAAAAAATGTCATAAAGTACGTTGCTTCACTCATTCGTTTTCATTCCGTTGACAATACATCATCAAGAAACAAAAGGACATAAATGGCGACCAGTGAAGTTGCTTCCAACCAATAAAATGTCGTAATAATAAAGCAACAAAAGTAAAGTGCGGCTATGTTTTTTGGCAAGCAGACGTCTTACCGCATCGGTAACACTTCTGAGACTGTTGTGCATCCGACTTGTCAAAAACCTCCCTCTGCGCTGGACCTTGTGAACGGCTTTGGCTTCGGTCTAACAGAGTGTCTTTTGCCACCTAGGCTGCATCCTCCGTCTCAGTGGCGATTCGGATAGCACAGGCAAAATCGAGTTCATCGTTATTAATCTTAAAAAGAGCTTTAAAGACAGCTTCGTTGTCCACAGAACAAATAAAACGTGTGCGAAGTGCCTCATCCAAGGGGTTGCGAATGAATGCGAAATCACACGTTGCGGCATCTCGACGAATTCGCGCCGCCGATTCCGGAATAGCCTCACCAGGCTTCCGCTGCATATCATTCCAGAACCTGTATCGTTCCCGAATGACGAAACGTCTCGGGTCAAACTGATGCTTCATATAAGCAAGTATCTCGTCCATGGTTATCTCGTTCATTGCCTTAGCTTGGCGATTCCTGAGTCCCCAAATTGGAAAGCATTTTATACACCATGGAAAATTGGTTAGAAAAACTTGGGCTTTTCGTTCTTCAGGCACAGAGTGAATCCTGACGAATGTGTTCAACCTCGACCAGTAATCGGCCCATTGTTCTGACGTTGATTCAAACGGAGAGAAATTCGGCGTCGTTAACAGTTTATTGGCCGGTAAGACAATCACACTGTACAAGAGCCAGGTTCACGGTACTGGTGTCATGCAGTAAGGAGCTTGCAGTTCACTTATGCTCCATTGCGTGGCCGAACTTGGGAGCGGATTCTTCTGCTGTTGGTCTTTATTGCGTAACAATACCGTGGTTCACTTCAAGTTAGGATAGTAGGCGTTTTGACGCCCGTTGCTGCTTACTGTTGAACGCAGATATCTTGGCATATAGTGCAGCGAGACAGTGATTGCTGATACTTATAGCGGTAAGCCACGTAGTTCTATACTGTATGAAAAGAAGCCAGAGTGAATCTATGGCAATGCAGCCACAAGTTTAGAATATCCATTGCAAGTGTGAGACTGAGTGTGACCATGACAATGTGTCTGAGTGAATAGCTTAATCCAGCGTGGGCAACTACTTTTTATCTACGGGCAATTTTACAAAAACGTGACAACTTGCGGGCCATTTCCTTTCCAATAAAATTCTGCATAAAACAACAGACTCACAACATCGAAAAATGAAAAAGGGAAGATAAGAAGCTAGGTGAGTGCGTCATTGAAATTATTATTACACAATAGCAATTTATTACAATTCTCTATCAGTGGGATGCCTGGGTCCCGTAATCGAGGCTTCTATGAACAGTAGCGCATCCAGCCCAAAAATTTGGGGGAGGGCAAAATGTTTGATTTTAGGCGAATAACACTATTTTGTTTGGGATACCGCCTCTCAAATAACAAATGTTCTAAAAATTTGGTGGGGCTATGGCCCCGTAGCCCCCCGCCCTGGCTACGCCTATGTCTCTGACACTATCGTTCCTTTAGCAATACCAGTGTTAGTGGCAGCAGGTCGGAGACTATCTTGCATTGTTTCGTTTGGCATTCAGTTTCTGTTTTAACTGTAGATTTGGCTTGCTTCATCGTAGAAAATGTACGTACCCTCACACATGTATTTGTTTCCAAACGTCAAGCACATTTCTAGTGCGAAACCTTTCAGTTTGGGAAATCTACCTTACTGACTAATTTGCAGAAATTCTTTTCAGTCTCTAATACCGTTAGTATTATAGTAACCTACATTTTTATTGAAAGATGTTATGCTCGTTCCAGGAGTAATTAAAATTACCTATTGCAGGGATGGGCAATTAATTTGGCTCGAGGGCCACTTCGCGGAGGCCACGTCTAGCGGATAAAAAGACAGATTTATTTCATGTTACTGAGTTCATTGCGCGAGAAGTGAGGTTCAGCTCGCTCAGACTAATGTGAGCACCGCAAACGCAGTTGTGGATAGTTCAAGACCAATTCAGACTGAGTTATCTGTAGTTCACAATAATAATGATATTTTGGATGATAGGCTACCCCAATTCAGCATAAGCTGTAAAGGATGACAAAAAAGTACGACCTTTTCGCAAACACGAATACAACTCCACCTGAATGCAATTTCAAAAAAATGCGAACGGAGCGCGTGGTTTCATGGGGAATTTTCTTTGTGGTCTAGAAAGGGTAAAGCGTTTTGTGAAGGTCCCTTTGCATTACATGTTTCGCAACCTGAAAAAGGATAAGCGAAATGTCGACGTTGCCCTCCCCCTAGAAAAATTTCTGCGGGCGCCCATGCCTCCATCTGCTCCTTATGACGACGTCCCTGACTTACCAGCTGCTCTTTCAGTATTTCAAAAGTGACTCCAAGACTAGTATGACGTGAGATCGATCAAATTGCAGCAACTTACTGCGGTCTCCTTCAGTTAATCGATAGAGAAATCCCCGTCACCAAAATCTCTTTTGTATTCCTACACTTCAGAGACCAAAGAAAAAAACTTTTTTTTGTATGATGTTTTGTTGATGGCGCTTTATGACTACAGTGGTCTTCTAGCGCCACGACTCAGTTTGTACAATGTCTGCTTTCATTTGACTCGGTTTGTTTTTGTGGTCTGGATGTGTTCCCTGCAGCTCTTCTGCTCACCGTGTGCCTGCTATGAAGGCTTACAAGGTTTTGGAAGACCTGGCCGAGAATCGAACTCTCGAACTAATAGCACCAAGGCGGACGCACTTACCACTTGACCACGGGCTGGTCTTTTTTCTAAGAGGATAGCGCGAACCCANTACCCACTAACANAAATTATACGNCCGAGTTACCCACATTTGGATTAATCGCAAGGGNCAGCCAGCCGAAGTGCAATGGCAAGGCCTCGCCTTGGGCCCACCGCCTGCGTGATCNCGGTGAAGACCCCCTGTCAGGCAAGTATTAGGGCAAATTGCAGTAAAATAAACTGGCTCAAGCAAATAGAAACAACGTACAAGAATGCTTGACAGCAAATCACCGCTTCCACGCTAATTAGGTGAAGAACACGAATCTAGGATTAAGGCCGTATGCGTCACTTATCATTAGCCACGAAAGCGCTGATTCCAAATCACACAAAGAGCATGCTAGTCGAACACATTATTTAACACCACAACATGCAGCCAAGGTGGCCTAAGGAACCTGACCAGCCCGTGGTCTAGTGGTAAGTGCGTCCGCTTCGGTGCTGGTGGGTCGAGAGTTCGACTTTCGGCCGGGTCTTACCAAGACCTTGTAAATTGATACTGTAGCCTTCTTACCAGGCGCACGGTTTACGGAAGAGCTGCAGGAAACACAGGCAGAACACAACAACAGACCGAGTGAAAATGAACCCAGAAATTGTATAAACTAAGTCCTGGCGCTACAAGACCATTGTGGTTACAAAGCGCCAACAACAAACCACCATATCAAACTAAACTAAAGAAACTGTGTATGGACCGAAGCCCAAGGCCGTTTACAAGGTCCAGCGCACGCAGAAGTCTACTGGAAAGAGGCAGGTTTCTGACAAGCCGGATGCATGACAGTCTCAGAAGTGTTACCGATGCGGTAAGACCATTTGGCGTCTGTGTGCCGTTTTAAAACCGCTACCTGAAATTTCTGCAAGCGTACAGGGCATTTGGAAATAGCGCATTACAGAGTAAGTGTTATAAACACAAAGCAGAGAGGAGCAAAACACTGAAACAGTGCACCAGCTACAACTGCATTCACTCGTTATCAAATAGAAATCCGGCATTGGGAGAAGAACGAAGATATTCTAACATCAGGTTCTGACGTAAACGGCTAAAAAAAGTCGGACGGCGTAGCGAGGCTAAATGTCACCCGGGGCCGACAGCGCCGCCCTTTCCGCCCCTAAAATCTGCTTATAAGAAATTAATATGAATGAAGATCATGTTTCGTAAGTAAAGATATAATGAATTGTGTCTGAAAGCGCAGAGGAGCAATGCCCAACTTGTCAAGTGTATATACTGACGTGAAATAAACGCAGTCTCGAACGACGACGCAAAATTGCCGAAGTTGGAAGTTCCTATTTATATCAACGACAAGCCCTTAGTGATGAAGTTAGATACAGCTACTGGAGGGAATTTCCTGTCTACCGAGGTTTGGACAAGTATCGTAAAGCCGAACTTGCAAAAATCCGAGTGGTATCAATCGGCAAGTAATCATACTTTGCCGATAGTTAGGAGCCATCACTGCTAAATCCAAGCACGGTGATTCTGGAGCATTGTTTAAAATACCTTTTCTCGTCTCAGAAGTTCCGGATTTGTATTTGCTTGGACGCGATGCCATTCAAGCTTTGTATATTTCTCTGGAGAAGCTTCTTTACACTAGTACGTCCACGGGAAAAGCTGACCGTACTTGTCGGCTGTATTTGACCTTCTGAAGCCAGATCTACGTCTGCAGCAGGCTTGTGCAAAACTTTTGCGAGGATTATACGGAGCGTTTCAAACAAGAGTTAGGATGCCCCCGTGATTTCGAGTTGGAAATCAGTTTCAAGTCGAACGCAAAGCCAGTTTTCTGCAAACCACGGTCTGTGCCGTTTGCGATTCACGAGGATCTCGCGCATGAATATGAGTCGGAGATACCAGGAGGTGTCTGGACGCCCGTTAAGTTCAATGGCTGGGTACACTTGTGGTGCCAATCAGCAAAATGCCACCTTCAGCACAAGTTTAAGCTAATCTACGAGTATGTGGTGATTACTCAATAACTGTTAACCCACAGCTGGAGGTACATCGTCATCCTTTGCCACTTCCAGAAAATTTGATTATCAAGCTGGCCAGTGGCTATGGCTTCATGAAAATTGATCTCGCAGATGCCTGTAACCGAACAAGGCTTGTTCCGATTAGCCGGAAAAGGTTGGCGTTAAGTACACATCGCGGCGTATTGCTGCAAAATGCTTTACCTTTCGGAATCAGCTCCGCTCCAGGCTACTTTCAAAGAATAATGGAAGATTTACTTGAACGTCCAGGAGTTGCTGTTTATTTTGTTAGACGATATCATGGTCAGTGGATCTACGGCTGAGGAACATTTGCAAAACCTTCGGAAGTTGTTGAATCGACTGACAGCGAAAGGCTTGCCAACAAGAAGTGGTGGGTTTGCCAGCAAGAAGTGGTGGGTTTCAAAAGCTGAAGAAACTACTTTCAGCAGACAATGTTCTCATGCATTTCAATGCGTCTCTTCCGATCGGGATTGATGGTGACGCTTCCGATGTAGATATAGGAACGGTATTGTTTCATCACTATCCGGACGAAAACGAGCGGCCGATTTCTAAAGTGTCAAAGATCCTGACGATCAGTCAACGCAACTATAGCCAAATCCAGAAGGAAGCTTTGGCAATCGTCTTTGCGTTGAAATTTTATCACAAGCCTCTTCTAGCACTTTTTGGGCCGAACAACCCCACGCCTTCCCTTGCAGCAAATTGTCTCGCTCTATGGGTTTTGCTCCCAAGTCAATTTGGCTACGTCGTCGAGTACCACAACACTTCCGGAGCATACTAACGCGGACGTTTTGAGTCGTCTTCCAGCCGGCGAAGATTCGGATTTTGACAGGGAAGAAAGTGCTGATGTGATGTTGACCTAGTCTGCCAAATCGAAGCGTTAAGCCTGCAGGTCATTCCCGCTGCTAGTTCAATGCGAAAAGAATCGGAAGATCCAGTTCATCAAAACTGATGCGATACACAAGAGAAGTATGGCCGCCACGACTGATAGCAATGCTTCAATTGAAAAGTTTCGGAACGTAGCCTTGCTAAGAGGAGAATTCTCATTTCTGGTACCCCCATACTATTGTGACGGATAATAACTATCGGAATTCTTCTAAGTCTACTGCAGGCAGCTCGGAATCGTTCCATCTCACAGGCGCTCGTTACCATCCCGCCACAGATTGGGGTGCAGAACGATTGAAACAAACATTCAAGTTTTACAGAAATCATCGAAACCGCCTAAGAAAGCTGTGGTGGAATTTTGTATGCAGTACCGGCGTACGCCAACAGGCAAAGTAGCGGTGGGCTACTCTCAAAGTTGTTGCTGAAAAAGGCAGTTAAGAACAAAGATCGACACCTTGCTACCATCTCCTGTTCATGATGCTCAAAGCCCAGAAATCTAAACAGGCCGTGAGGCCTCAAAAGAATGAGTTGGTTAAGAAGGCTTACACTTACGAGATTGGTGACCCTTGTTTCGCCTTTTACTTTGCACCCAGACGGAATAAAGACCCACGTTGGATTCCAGCTTTTTTTGCGAAGAAACGCGGGACTCGGAGTGTCCACGTTATTGTGATCCCGAAAGGTCCGGTTTGGAGACATCATATTGATAAATTACGACCAAGGTACGCAACCATCAAGGACGAAGATCCTGGAGAAGTTTCGAGTTGGGAAAAAACCCTCGACATCGAGGTCTGCTACAATGTTAATGGAGAAAGGGGCTGTGTCTACCTCCCACGTTGATGGCGGCGGTCATCCTGGAAGCAACTTCAGCTGTAGATGAGATCCCAGTATACAGTCGTAAAAATCCGAGGGGTACTCAACGACAACATAAGCCTCGCAAATTGTTTTGTTGTTGAACTCGATCAGATTGTGTCTCATAACTTGACCGGAATGTGCTGTGGTGGTAAGTAATGCGTTCGACTAGCGTGCTTTGTGTGATTTTGTATCAGCGCTTTCGTGGCTAGTGATAAGTGACGCATACGGCCTTAAGCCTAGATTCGTGTTCTTCACCTAATTAGCGTAGAAGCGTTGATTTGCTGTCAAGCATTCTTGTACGTTGTTTCTGTTTGCTTGAGTGAGTCATTCTATTCGACTGCAACTATTTCTGGTACCAGCCCGTGGTCTGGTGGTAAGTGCGTCCGCTTCGATGCTGGTAAGTCGAAAGTCTCGGCCGGGTCTTACCAAGACCTTGCAAATTGGTACTGTAGCCTTCTTACCAGGCGCACGGTGTACGGAAGAACTGCAGGGAACACAACCAGAACACAAAAAAAACCGAGTGAAAATGAACCCAGAGTACAAACTCAGACCTGGCGCTACAAGACCATTGTAGTTATAAAGCGCCAACAACAAACCACC